>Ga0308168_1000967_pt1 | contig 28905 bp, 36 predicted proteins | sample PhyCR2_FD_202133 | JGI IMG/M metagenome (GOLD analysis project Ga0308168, IMG submission 202133) | Phyllosphere microbial communities from UC Gill Tract Community Farm, Albany, California, United States - DLSLRC.R2 | ecosystem: Host-associated > Plants > Phyllosphere > Unclassified | place: USA...
ACCTTCAGCAAGAAGCGGCTTATAGGTCTCAGCGCAGTTCGCCAACGCAATCAGCTCATTAGCATCGTCGTACAGCCCGATCTCCCGAATCCACCAACCACCCTCGTTTTCCGGGATGATTTGCTCAGCAATCAGCTGCCCCGGATTCTGCGGGTCCACGGTCAGCGAGTTAAGACCGGCGCGCCGCTTTTCGTTGACCAGCTTCGTCTGTGAGGGCGTCGGCACTGGCAGCGTACCGCCACCATCACCAACCCCCATCTGCGTCAGTTTAAGCTGGATCCCCAGCGCCGTAGCCTGCGCCAGCTTCGCTTCTCCGCGAGTGGTCAGGTAGGCAAAATATTTTTGCGCCATTTCATACCCTCAGTGTGTCGATAATGTGGACCGCGCCGCCCGTCAGGACCGCGCCGCCCACTTCAATAATTTCTGGCGTGTACGGGTACACCGTCAGAATGTCCCCGGTATAACAGCCCGCACCCGCATGGATCGTTCCGCTGACCTGCAGATTGATGCTCATGCCCAGCATGTGACGGCTGCAGGGCTTTGCGTCACTGATGACGCGCTCCAGCTCCGCATAGGTTTCTTCCGTTATGCCCTGCTCCTGCACGCCGACATCAAGCCGAAACGTCCCCGGCGCGTCTCCGGTCTTCCACCACTCAATAACCCGGATCAGGAAGCCGAACGGCTGCACGGCCCGGCGCACCGCGCTGATAGTCCCCTTATGCTGATGGATGAAAAATGCGTCTTTCACCACCTGCCGTTTAACATCTTCTGTCCAGCTTTCGTCCCAGCGGTCAACGGAGAACGCCCAGGCCAGATAGGGCAAAAACTTCAACGGGCAGGCGGCAGGGTTCCACAGATCACGCAGTGGCACATCCAGCCCGGAAATATCGCCGCACGCCTCAGCAAGGCGGCGCTCCAGCGCAGACGATCCCGGCGGTAACAGGCTATTCATCTGTACCCCCGTTCAGCACGGACCAGCTTTCACACCACGCTGCCTGGGTTTTATCCAGCACCACATCCTGCGCCGGGCTTGCCAGCTCCACGCGCTGCACACCCTCAACATGCAGGGCGGCAAAGATAGCGCTGCGCCGGATATCACGCCCCAGCCGCGCCTGACTGGCAATATACTTTTCAAGCCGCATGCGGGCGGCGGCCAGGATTGGCTCTGCTTCCGGTCCGGGGTAGAAATACAGGATGGCGTTAACCTCATACGGCACGATCGCCGCACTCTGCACCGTCACGCGGTCCGCCAGGGGGCGAATACTTTCATCGTTCAGCGCCGCATCCACGACGGCCAGCAGATCGGCAGGCGAAGCGCCGTTCCCCTCGCGGCTCAGCACAGTGATAACCACTGTTGCAGGGGCGGGACTGGTTGCCGACACATCAGCAACACGCCCGTCTGCGCTGCGTGCATGAAATTCATAAGCCGCTGTAGGTCCGGCCACGGACAGGCCCTCAAATGCCTGCGGTACACGCAGCCGTAACTCGTCGTCGGTTTCCATCACCGCCGCAACCGGCGGCACGGCGTTATCATCTGCAGGCGTGACGACCAGACGCCCGACGCCATAGTTAGCAGCCAGCTGATCCAGATCGCTGCTGAGTGCGTAGGCCACCATGACAGCCTGGGCGGCCTCGTTGATGCGCTGGCGCAACAGGATTTCGCGGTAAGTGTTTTCCTGCAGCAGCTTCACCACCGGGTCGGATTCCAGCGCCAGCGTGCGCCGCACCGCGTCCTGTTCGTCAGCCGGATAAAGCGCGACAAAAGCCGCCTTACGCACGGCCAGCAGGGTTTCAAAATCCGGCACATCGACAATTTCCGGGGCGGGAAGCTGGGATAGATCGACGGAACTCATACGACTGCCCCCACGTCTACCGAGAGGCTGAGAGGGACGTTATCTGCCCGGTAGCCCGTCAGGTTAACAACCATTTTGCCGTCCATGCTCGTTTCAGTAGTGACTCCCGTCAGCCTGATACGCGGCTCCCAGCGGCACAGGGCGCTGTATGTTGCCGCCATAATCTGCAGCCTTGTAACGGCGTTCTGCGGCTGGTCTATCAGTTCAGCCATCAGCGAACCATATTCCCGACGCGCCAGGCGGGAGCCGACCGGCGTCACCAGGATATCGCGCACAGACTGCCGGATGTGCTCGACGTCCGTCAGCGCGCCGCCCGTCTGCGCATTCATACCCAGATACATCATCACGCTGGCCCTCCCGTTAAGCTGCCGCCACTCTGCACGCCACTGTGTTTATGGGTGTGCACCACAATGCCGTTTGAACTCATCCCCCCGCCGGACTGCGTGACCTCACCGTTGATCACGACGTCGCTGTTAATACGGGTCAGGTCCGCCTCTACGATAAATTCGCCTGTTTTCACCTGGATGCTGTGCGGTGCTTCTAAAACAATCTTTGCCCCTGCCTTTAGCAGGTATCGCCCGGTTTGCGGCTCGTACTCAATCCAGCCGCCGTCCGGGAACGTCGTTACCTGTGCATCCTCAGATACCGAGGGCGGCGGGTTGTCGTTTGAGTAAATCGCCGGTAACACAAACGCCGTGGTGAGATCGCCGCCGATGGACAGCAAAACTACCTGCTCACCCACGGACGGCTGCCACCATGTTTTTGACCGGCCAGCGCGCATCGTCAGCCAGTTGAGCCACGCTGTCTGCAGTTCGCCGGTTTGAACGCGGCATAGCCCCTCTATAGCACTTACCTCGATCACGGTTCCGGTACGTACCAGATTGAGCAGAAGACGATAAAGTTCATTGATTTGTGTATTCATCTTTTGATGATGTACACAATAAAGAGCATTGTAATCTCTTGCGCTTTGTATCATTGCTGACACAAAATAGGCTTTTTCCTAATAAGAATGAGTGCAATATGTCTAGTGAAAAAACTTTTATCTCTTATAGTTGGTCAACCCCTGAACATGAACAGTGGGTTCTCACGCTTGCAGAGGAATTAGTAAGCTCTGGTGTTGATGTTATTTTAGATAAATGGGCTCTTAAAGAAGGTCATGATTTAGTTGGCTTTATGGAGCGAATGGTAACAGATCCTGAAATAAAAAAAGTTATCATGATTTGTGATAAAGGATATGTGGAAAAAGCAGATGGCAGAGCAGGTGGTGTTGGAACAGAAACTCAGATCATATCAAAAGAAGTTTATGACCACTTAGAACAAGAGAAATTTGTTGCCATATTGGCTGAAAGGGATGGAAATGGAAAGGCTTTTCTTCCGGCATATTACGCATCAAGAAAATATATAGATATGAGCAACGATGTTGAATATGTTAAAAACATAGAAACCCTACTGAGGTGGATTTATAACAAGCCTATGTATGTTAGGCCAAAGCTGGGGCAAAAGCCTGCTTTCCTCGATAATTCATTCGAAAATAAAATATCATCTCAGATACCATACAAACGTGCTATTCAAGCCATAAGTGAGAACAAGGGAAATAAGAAGGCTGAACTAAGGAGCTATTACAGTCTCATCTTAAATGGTTTGGAAAACTATAGAATGGAGCCAAGAAAGGCAGATGATGAGATATTAAGAAATATAGATGAGTTAGTTCCGGTAAGGAATGAGCTCTCATCATTATTTGAGATTATAGCTATTCAAAGTGACAAGGAATGCATAGCTGAAACATTATGGTTTTTTGAAGAATTAATAAAGTTTCAATATCCATCGGAAAACACTAGCAGCTATAGCGAATCTGATTTTGATAACTATAAGTTCTTCAATCATGAATGTTTTTTGTTGCTCATATCAACGTTATTAAAAAATCATAAGCTAGATATTTGCAAGCAAATTCTTGAAAAGAAATTTTTTATTAATAATCCTTTTGAGAGAGGTGCGCAACTTCGATCCTATGATGTTTTTTATAACCACCTTAGGTCGTTGGAAAGAATAAATGAAGGCCGTAGCGAAAAATATATTTCTTTTCATGGTACTCTTTTAAAAGAAAGAGCTGATAAATACTCACCAAAATTTAATTATATAATGCAGGCGGATTTTATATGCTATCTTTACTATGCAATGTCGCACTATCTTTTGAAGCAAGTAATTGAACATTGGTATCCAGTTACTCTTGTTTACTCTAGGCACAATTTTTATGGTATGGAAATTTTTGTGCGTGCTGCGGATAAACATTATTTCCGGGAGTTATTAGACCTCTTGCCTGTGAGTTTAGATGAGCTAGAGCTTTTTGCTAATGCAGTTAAAGACGGGAGAGTACCTCCCCTTAGGTTTGACTATAGCCAATTTAACATCCTTGGAGCGATGGCTTATGATAAGTTAAACTCAATATAGCTTCTACTCGGCGATATATTATAACTACGAGAGATGAAAGTGCGTCATTAACCTTTAATTAAGCCTCGTTAATTCACGAGGCTTCCTTTAAATTAGCAGGGTGTGTTTGAGGGGGTAACCGGTTCGGATAGCTTACCTTCCCTTGAATCCGTTAAAACATTAAATAATCCATGACCAAATCTTGTATTATTTTCTTTCTTTTTTATGAATGCCCAACAGTATTCGTCGAGGGTAAGTAATTTCGGGTCCCTGCTTTCTTACACGATCGCGCAGGCCGTAGTGATGGACGCGAGCTATACGCTGCACCCGGCCTTCAAAGGTCACCTCTGCAGCATCGTTTGTGGTCCGAGTTTTGAGGTAGCGGGCGGTCCGTAGCTTGCTGAACATCTGCCGCCGGATGCGGCCTGACCTCGCCCGGCCTTTAGCCTTCCTGGGTTCGTAGGCGCTGCCGTCGGGGTTGCGCTGCAGCTTGATGTTCTGCTGTTGCTGCCGCCGCAACTGCACAGCGACATCACGCATCAGCTTTTGCCGCTGCGCCGTTCCCAGCTGGCTAATCAGTGTTTCCAGCCAGCTATCCAGATGTTTCAACTCAGCCATAGTGTGATAACCAGTGCTCATCGTGGCTGGCTAGTCCGTCCGGCTCCGCCACTGCCTCCACCGTTGCCACGCCATCACGCACCGTAACCAGCACACGCTCCGTCAGCGCCAGATAAATGCTGATATCTGCCAGATCGTTTTTCAGGATTTCCACCTCAAAACGAAACAGCCTTTCGCGCAGTTCCTGGTTCTGCAGGGCGTCCGGCTGGTTCTCTGTCAGCCACTGCAGCACCACCGCCGTCAACAGGTTCTGATCGCCGCTAAAATCAGTGACGACCATATTCAGGGTGTACTGGTATTCCCAGCCAAGCCCCGGCACGGCTGTGCTGACAACCTTTCCGTCGTCAACGAACAGATGCAGCGCGTCCGGGTTTTCACTCAGGTAAGGGATGCTGTTCAGTGCGGAACGCAGGGATGAGGGTTTGTTCATGGTTTTCCTGGCAGTCAACAATCATATCCACCCTGGCCGCACACTGCGCCCAGCCCTTTTCCGCCGCCTCTTTCGCAGCAAGCAATTCGCCGTTATTGGTCGGCCCGCTCGCTAGCAGCTGGCAGCGCGTCACCTTCGGACAGGAAAGCGCGATAACCGGCCGCTCCGGTAATTCCCGGGCGTTTTTGCAGCCGGATAACATCAGCAGGCAAAGGAGTGTCAGCCCATTTTTTAACGTCAGGGTTTTCATTGGTGAGCCTCTTAATCTGTTCAGCCCGCGCTGCTGCCGCGAGGGTAATTGCATCCTGTTCCTGCTGATAGGCCAGCTGAAAGCTGTCGTTTGCCCTGGCCATCAGGTCAACCGCTGCAAGCTGGCTTTTTGCGTCAGCCAGGCTTTTATTCAGTCCGGTAATATCGCGATCCCTGTCGCTGATATCCCGCCGGGCCTCCCGTAACTGCCATCCCATCCATAACGTCAGGGACAGCAACAGCACACCGATGATCGTTACGCTGCGGGACATGGTTTCGCACCTGCAAGCCAGTCTTTCAGCAGCTCAGCCAGCATCCAGCGCATACAGCGAACCAGTACCACACAGAGCAGGTAAACGACCGCAGTGACAAACCACCCGGAATACAGCAGAGCTGTGACAATGAAAATGCAAATGATAATCCACCTGGCCGTTTTCCATCCTGGCAACGACTTACCCAGCCCGAACATTTTGCAAAGAATTGGCGGCATCGCTTCGCTGCCGGGCTTGACCACCCCCGGCTCACAGAACGCGTAAACGATGTAGCCAAAAAATCCGAGCATCAGCAGACCGACTGAGAGAAACGACAGTAAAAATGTGAAACAGGCCGCCGCGCTCATTACCACGCTGCCCGGATGGAAAATCCCCCATGCCAGCGCTCCCAGAAACAGAACATCAATCACCCATGCAATCAGTTTGTTTTTCACTGTGTGACTCCTTTTAAGCACCATGCCAGCTCCCGCGCGCGGCGGTTTTCCAGCCCTTTGTTTTTGATTCCACCGACGTACACCCAGCGCGGAAGCTGCTTGCACGCCTGCAACCATTGACCGCGCTTTATGAACGCCGCCATTGTCGATTTACACACCGCGCCCGTGCCGACGTTAAACGCCAGACTTACCAGGCTGTCATAAACCTGCTGCGGCATGGCTACCGGCACACAGACCGCCAGCCTGCGCTCTACGTTGAGCACATCGCCGATCAGGTTGCTGGCCGCCTGGTGCTCGTTGATGGTTTTGCCTGGTACAACTCCGGCGGTATGCCCGATCCCGTTAGTCCACACCCCGGCGTCGCACTGGTACGGCGTCAGGCGACAGCCCTCATAATCTGCAATCAGCTGCAGCCCCTGCGGGGAGGTTTTCAGCAGCTCAAACTGTGGCAGCGTGGCAGCGATCGCCAGCACCACACCAATCAGGCAACGCTTAACGATTGACGCGCTCATAAGCCTCCCGGCTGATAGTTCCGGCTTTCAGCAACTGGAACGACTGGTGCCGGTAATACCATGTGATCCCCAGCGCCCCCGTCCCCAGCACCATTCCGAATACGGTTCCCACGTCCTGGATATCCCAGTTACCCATCCAGGCGAGGAAAACCGCTATCCAGTAGGTCAGGGCTGCTGTTACCCGTTCGATAGTCATATTCACTCCCAGAGCTGCACGGTATGCGCCGTGGAGCTGCTGACCAGCTCAGGCAGCTCCACCTCTAAACCGTGCGGCAGAATGGGGCCAACAGCAGCCAGCCCCGGATTGGCGGCCAGCACCGCTTCTGTCATGCCCAGCGTGCGCCCGTAGTGACGCCAGCAAATTGCGTCTACCGTGTCATACTGCTGCGCCCGGACTTTCATCAGATAAGCTCCACCGTCATGTGGGGCAGGTCCTGCAGGCGGGCGATCGCCCAGCGTGCATCGCGCCACAAATCACCCAGGCCGCTCTCCATTTCGTCCGCCTTTTTGTTCCCCTCCGCCGTGCTGTCAAAGTCCCGGTACTTCTCAACCGTTAGCGCCTTTGTCCAGCACCAGACGGCGCGGCGGTACAGCTGCACGCGCTCGCTTTCGCCACCAATTTTTTCCGCCGGGACATCAGCCAGGACAGCACAGCCCCGGTCCATTTGTTTCTGGCGAAAACTGAACAGCTCCGCGTTTACCTCAGAAACGGCGGTCAGTGCCTGCTGCCTCAGCCGCTCCGTTGTTACCGTTCCGTCCAGGCGCATTTCACGGCGGTACTCAGCCAGATCGAGATCGGGCCAGAAAAAGGTGTTCTGGATAATGTCCTGCGCGCTTTCTTTCACCGGCTCCGGCGAAACAAATTTCATGTTCATTCACTACTCCCTGATGGGTGGGCGGTGGACGGGGTTTTGATGCGGCGTATAGCCTGTCGCCACCCCGTGCCGCCCCGCGCGTGGGCACGTTCGGTTAGCCGCCGTTAACGGCTTTTTTTAGCCGGGCTTCCAGCTGCTTAATTTCGGTTTTCACGCCGCAGTTCATATCCAGCTGCAGGGCACGCTTAAGGTGATTCAGCGCCGCAACGGCCTGATCGTTGTCACGCAGGGCAAACCCCAGCGCCTTGTAAATCCGGGCGCGGGACTGATCCGGCATGTCGTGCGGCTCAACCAGGCCCAGCGCCTGCGTCAACAGGGCAGCGCTGAACGTTTCACCGCCTGCAAACGCCCGCATGGCGGCATCGGCAAACTCTTCTGCAATCGCCGTGGCCGTGGTGCGGTTAAAACGCTGGGGCAGAACCCAGCCATGCCGCAGGGCATGACGGGCAATATCCAGCGCACCGGTGTAATTGCCGGTATCGATACGCCAGATAAGAACGAACATCGCCACATCGTCCTGGCGCGCAGAATCCGCTTTCAGCACTCCGGCAACCCAGGCGTCATAGACGGGCAGAAACTCACGTTTCAGGGCAATCTTGCGTTCCGTGCCCTGCACCGTTTTCAGGCGGCGCATGTGCTCACCGAGCTGCATCAGCATTTTTTCATAGCCGCTGGCGCCGGCAGCACTGCCGCCCGGACGGGCGGCCTCCTGTGCCTGGACAAACTGCGTATGTGCGCGGAATGGGTTCATGGTTACGCCTCGCCGCCTGCCGGATTCTCAGCCGGTGCTGCCGATGCGTTCATGGTCTGCATCACTGTTGCCGTCACGGCGGCGATGCGGGCGATCTGCTCATCGGACAATTCCGCGCTTACTGCCTGCTGCTGCGCCGGGGCGTCTTCGGCTTCCAGTACCTCGATGTTTTCAATCAGCGCCACGCAGTCATAATCCTCAACCACGTACGCCTCGTTGACAGATTCGAAGTTTTCGATGCGATCGCGCTTCGGATTGTCGATAACCGCGCGGCGGCGGGTGCCGTCCTGCCAGTAAATCGACAGGTTATCCAGACGGGTGATCAGGATGGCGTTAGCCGGGAAGAAAGGAGCCTGCACAGCGGGCAGGCCGCCGATACGCTTCTGGCTGATGATCAGATCGGCGGCCAGCGCCTCGCTGTTTGGCTGGTCACGGTTGACGATAGGGAAATATTTATCAGCCATCAGTGAACGGCCACAGATAACAACCAGCTCAGTATCGTCCTGGTACCACGGCTCGATTTTCTCGCTGACCGCGCCCATAACCAGTGCGTCGAGGTTTTTAAAGTCGCCACCCTTGCCGATACGCACCTTCTGGGAAATAACGGTGCCATCGCTGCCCACAATCTGACTCAGTACGCGCACCGGCGCTTCACGGCGGATTTTTTCCAGCCAGCCGATATTCACGTCCTGCAACAGTGGATAGGTCAGGCGATCAGAGGTCTTTTCCCGGCGCTCACCGTTAAAGCCGATCATGATGCGGTCCAGCGCCTGGCGCTTGATAATCGCATCACGGATGCGGATCTGGAAGTCTTCAAACTTCGCCCACAGGTCCAGCTTTTCATAGCCCAGCGCGGTATCAAAGTTAGTCTGGGTGCACTTGTAGCCTTCGCCGTCGATATAGGTCGGATCGGTTGGCTCACGCTCTTTTTTGGTAGTGTCCGTGGTTCCGGCCACCGTCGAGCCGATGCCCAGACCTAGGCGCTCACCGGACTGCTCATCCACCGGCACGATATTGATACGCGTCAGGAAGGCGGACGACTCCTGAATTTTGGTTTCCAGCGTCTGTGCGATCGATGGCTCAGCGGTGTACTTGGACGCAATATCATTCACGTCAATTCCGTTAAGCTTCGCCAGCTGCTGCAGGTAAGCGTTAAAGGCAAAGCGGGTTTTCTTTTTCATCAGGTTTTATGCTCCGTCAGCAGGTGGTTAATTGTTCTGAGCTGCCATTACCGCCGGAAGAGAACGGACGGCGATCGCTGCGGCTGTCTTCCTCGGTTAACTGCTCGCGCAAGGTAGAAAGATCGCCTTCTGCCGTGGTCAGCTTTTTCTGCATGTCATCCAGGCGCTTTGAAAAGTCGTCTTTCAGATTGCCGAGGCTCTGTCCGACCTCAGTGACAGATTCAGACAGCGACTGGTGCGCCTCCGCGACCTCTTCAACGGCCTGATGCACATCGGCAAAACGGGCGTCGTCGTCAATGGATTTACGGGACAGCAGCGCTTTGATGCTGGCGAAAAAGCTCGGTTTTTCTTCCGGCAGGTCTTCAAATTCGAAGAGGGTTTCTTCGGCAGCGGTGAAGAGGTTGTCGCGGTCCTGTTTGCGACGTGCTAGCGGATTAGTTTCAGCGTTTGCGCTGAACTGCAGCATTTCAGTGCCCAAGCTGGCCGGATCGTCAGTGACAGCCAGGCCGACAAGATAGGCTTCTCCGGTGTCGGAAAATTTCGGGTTCACTTCCATTGAGGTGAAGAGCTTCTGCATCTTCGCCGTCATGGAAACCAGCTCATCGGTCGGAACAATCCAGGCGTATAACGCCATCTTGCCTTTCAGCTGACCTTCACTGATCTCCTCAGCTTCCAGCGCTTCCACTATGCCGAAACGGCGGAAAGAGCTGTCAGGCGTATAACCCTTGATATGCTCCATATTGACTACAGCGGTATAGACCTGCTGGCTGTAATTAGCCGCCATCTGGGTCAGCCATATGCGCTCAATAGTGCGCCCGTCAGTGGTGGCACCTTCCACCCCAATACGAAAACGCTTTGATTTTTTTGCCATCTGTCCGGCTCCGGTTGTTCTGGACGTGTCGAGAGGCTTTATGTTTGCGTTTCAGGGGAGGGAGAAACAACGCGCGGCCATTGTGGGAAAAATGGCACAACAGGGCGAAGCGGCGCAGGTGAACGCAGGGCCGTAGTCTGACGCCATGAACATGACGACGATTAACCCGGACCTCGACCCGCGAAAACAGGCGATGTTTCTGTATTTCAGCGGTATACGCATCGCCCGCATTGCTGAAATGCTGGGAGAGAAACCCGCAACCGTTCACAGCTGGAAAAAGCGCGATAAGTGGAGCGATATCGGTCCTCTGGATCAGATGCAGCTGACCACGGCGGCGCGCTATTGCCAGCTCATCATGAAGCCCGCAAAGGAGGGGCGTGATTTTAAGGAAATTGACTTGCTGGCCCGTCAGGCAGAACGCCACGCCCGGATTGGTAAATTTAACGACGGCGGCAACGAAGCCGACCTCAATCCGAAGGTAGCCAACCGCAACAAAGGTCCGCGCAGGCCGCCAGAGAAAAACCTTTTCAGCGATAACCAGATCGAGAAGCTGGAAGAAATTTTCCACTCCACCATGTTCGACTACCAGCGCCAGTGGTGGGAAGCGGGCAATAATTACGCCGTCAGGAACCTGCTGAAATCACGCCAGATCGGGGCGACGTTCTTTTTTGCCCGTGAGGCACTGATTGATGCACTGACCACCGGACGCAACCAGATTTTCCTCTCAGCGAGTAAAGCCCAGGCTCACGTTTTCAAGCAGTACATTGTTGAGTTTGCGAAAGAGGTTGATGTGGAGCTGCGCGGCGATCCGATGGTGCTGCCGAACGGGGCGACGCTGTATTTCCTCGGAACCAACGCCCGGACCGCGCAGAGCTATCACGGCAACCTCTATCTGGACGAATATTTCTGGATCCCGAAATTCCAGGAGCTGCAGAAAGTGGCTTCCGGTATGGCGCTGCATAAAAAATGGCGAGAAACGTATTTCTCCACGCCGTCCAGCCTGACGCACAGCGCCTATCCGTTCTGGTCCGGCGCTCAGTTCAATAAAGGCCGGTCAAAGCACGACAAGATTGAAATTGACCTTTCCCACAGCCATCTGGCGCGCGGCGCACTCTGTGCTGACGGGCAGTATCGCCAAATCATCACCGTGGAAGATGCAGTGCGCGGCGGCTGCGACCTGTTTGACCTGGAGCAGCTGCGCCAGCGCTACAGCCCCGAAGATTACCAGAACTTGCTGATGTGCGTGTTTATGGACGATCTGGCGTCTGTATTCAACCTCGCCCTTATGCAGGGCTGCATGGTGGACAGCTGGGAAGTCTGGGACGATTTTGAGCCACTGATGCTAAATCCGTTCGGGCAGCGTCCGGTATGGATCGGCTACGACCCGGCGAAAGGCACGCAGAACGGCGACAGCGCCGGATGCGTGGTGATTGCGCCGCCTCTGGTACCGGGCGGCAAGTTCCGCATCCTGCAGCGCTACCAGTGGCGCGGCATGGACTTCCGCGCCCAGGCAGAAGCCATCCGGCAGCTGACCCTGCAGTTTAACGTGACCTATATCGGCATCGACTCAACCGGCGTCGGCCACGGCGTCTATGAGAACGTAAAAGCGTTTTATCCCGGCGTCCGTGAATTTGTCTACAACCCCAACGTCAAGAATGCCCTGGTGCTCAAAGCCTACGACATCATCGCAAGCCGCCGCCTTGAGTTTGACGCGGGCATGACAGACGTTGCGCAGTCATTCATGGCGATCCGCAAAAGCACCACGGCCAGCGGAAACCGCCCAACCTACGAAGCCAGCCGCAGCGAAGAAGCCAGCCATGCAGACCTGGCCTGGGCAACCATGCACGCACTCTTTAACGAACCGCTGGAAGGCGCAACGGCGAATAACAGCACTATTGTGGAGATTTACTGATGGGTAAACGTAAGCCCCGCGCGCAGGAGCTGCGCCGCCAGTCTGCCGCGCAGACGATGACCGAACAACCCGGCGGCGCACATGCCGAGGCGTTTTCCTTCGGGGACCCCGTGCCGGTGCTCGATCGCCGCGAACTGCTGGACTATCTGGAATGCGTTCAGGTCGACAGGTGGTATGAACCGCCCATCAGCCTGGACGGGCTGGCGCGTACGTACCGCGCAGCGGTCCATCACAGCAGCGCAATACAGGTGAAGCGTAACATTCTGGTCAGCACCTTTAAGCCTCACCGCCTGCTGTCCAAGCAGGCATTCGGCCGTTTCGTCCAAGACTTTCTGGTATTCGGTAATGCCTACCTTGAGAAGCGGGTGAACCGGCTAGGCGACACGCTGACGCTTGAGGCGTCGCTTGCCAAGTTTACCCGGCGCGGTATTGACCCGGATCATTACTGGTTCGTGCAGTACGGCTATCAGAAACAGCCGTATGAATTTGCACCGGGCCGGGTCTTTCACCTGATGGAAGCCGACCTGAACCAGGAGATTTACGGCCTGCCGGATTATCTGTCCGCCATTCCGTCCACGCTGCTGAATGAGTCCGCGACCATGTTCCGCCGGAAATATTACCTGAACGGAAGCCATGCGGGCTTTATCATGTACATGTCAGATCCTGCGGCTAACCAGCAGGACGTGGATAATATCCGCGAGGCGTTGAAAAAATCGAAGGGCCCTGGCAACTTCCGCAACCTGTTTATGTACAGTCCAAACGGGAAGAAAGACGGCATTCAGATCATTCCGCTGTCAGAGGTCGCGGCAAAGGATGAGTTTTTGAACATCAAGAATGTGAGCCGTGATGACATGCTGGCCGCCCATCGCGTCCCGCCGCAGCTGATGGGTATCATCCCGACTAACACCGGGGGTTTTGGTGACGTGGAAAAAGCTGCCCGCGTCTTTGTTCGTAACGAGCTGCAGCCACTGCAGAAGCGTCTTGAGGAATTGAACGACTGGTTGAATGAAGATGTAATCAGCTTTGAAGCATATACATTGGATTCCGAAAAGAACTGAATAAAATAATTTAGCGGGGCTAATTATAGCCCCGTGATTATCAGTCCTTACCTAACTTCCAAACCGTACTGTACGCTAAAATACACAATGCAAGCGAACGATTCATCATTTCAGTAGGGGTCCACTTACCTTGATATTGGCCTTCAAATTGTTCTACAAAAATTTTCACTAGAGCGAAGCTAGATTGTTTATAAACATCTATTTTATCATTTACAGATTTGCTTCCAGCCTTTTCATTAAGCTCTTTAGATAATGGCAGCAAATTACCTATCATACCGACAATAGCCATGTCTCCATCTTTTTGTGGCTCGATATGCTCAAGCGTTAGGGAGTCAGGCACATACTCACCAGTTTTGATATAATACAGCTCCATTCTATTAAATATATATTGAATTAATTTTTTATTTTTAAGCTCTTCGTTAGAAAACTTGAGTGTCACAAACTTTTCTGCAAAAACATTAAATTCCGGCTTTCTTTTAATAAGCATATCCAATAGAGCTCGTATAACCTGCCTGTTGTTTTTTTTAGTAGCAGTATCATCCACTAATGCTCGCGCTGCCTTAGCGTATGCACTTTCAATGCCGGAAGGGCGTAGTGAACATATAGCGTTAAACATAAAATGAAAACGTTCAATTGATAAAATTGCATTATTCATATCAACAAGCTTCAAAGTACCTCTCGCTCTTGCTTTAAATAGTGAGAGCAAAAATGGTTTATTTTGAGATATATTGAACAATCTCATCGCCTGCAGACCTCTGAATATAGGTTTCATTTCAATCTCAGGAAAATCTTGTTCAACAGGTGAAGAAATCTTCACATAGATTTCCGCATCAATCAAAAGCTCATCAATGAAGGCAGCGGCGTCGATTTCATCTTTTTTCCATTTATCCATAAATGCCTTATATAGTGTATCACTACTCACATATGAATATTTGGAGACCCACCAATGACGAATAAATGTTTCAATCGATCCAACACCATTGCGACTTGATATTATTTGCCTAATCTTGTTCCACTTTCTTTTAGCATCATCATCAGGATGAGTACCATTAAGCTTTTTAAATAACTTATTTTTTATTAAGTCAACGTAACTAAGATTCAAACCCCTAGCATTGAGCGTTTCAAATATTGTATAAGCTTCATCCTCGTCATTTACTGTAATATAAATAACTTTCAAGAATCTCAGCACTTGATCTCGAACGGCTTTTAACGCATCTACATATATAAACTTATCATTAGCAACTTTTAATGTCTTTCGAATATTGTCCTCCAAAAGAAATTCGGAAAAATCATTATAACATGACTGTAAATTTTTCTCCTCAGTTGATTCTGGCGCCTCACTTTTCTTTTCTATGTGTTGGATGTTATTTTGGAAATATGGCTTTGGAGTTTCATTGACAAGTTTAAAAAAAGCCTTGCCATCATCATCTATCCCAGATATATAATTATTATAAATTGATTGTGCTACAGCATTCTCATTTAACTGTTTGAATTTGTCACACAGTGCCGACAATAAAATTGTTAAGGTTGTAAGACGCTGCTGTCCATCTACAATCATTAAAGCTGAGCTAGTTTCTTGCCCTACTAAAACTAGCGAGCCTATAAAATATTCGTCATAACTGTATAATCCATCTTCCTGCCAGTGAATATTAGAAATTATATCATGCCAAAGTTCACCAATCTGTTCCTTTCCCCAAGAGTACTCTCTTTGAAATCTTGGAACTATGTATTTTTTGTTGACTGAAAGTACATTTGTTAATGTTCGAGCGTTTGCTTGCAATTCCATTGTATGCACCTAAATTGAGCGAATTCGAGACTATTTTTATAGCATAACCACCTCAATGACAACCTAAAGCGCGCGCTCGTAGCCCCGCCACGCCTGCGCGCTTTGTGTAATAGTTTTCATGCAGGTGCATGAAATATCAAAAAGCCCGCCAAAACTGGCGGGGCGGGGCGTAAACGATCCTCTAACGATCCTTCATTTTCATGCACCATAGACATGCACAACCGCGTGAACGGCGCGGCAATGACAAAATATTCAGATCACAGGGCAATTATCATCGCTAATGGTGCGGTTGATGAGGTGCGTAACCCTGCCTAAAACCACCACATCGTCCAGGGCTTCGCCTTCCAGCGCTTCGCCGTCCGCAGTGATAAAAGCGTGACCCGCGACCTTGGCAAAATGCGTGCGCCCGAATGCCTGGAGCAGAACGTCGGCACCCGGCTGGCATTTTAGTGCGGGATTAATCACCGCATAACCTGATGATGTTTCGATAATACGACTGTTAGCTGTGATGCCGCATAAGCTGTTTGGACTGAGGACCGTCTCTACGTAGTTCTGTGCCGGGCTAGGAAATCCCATAACTAACGCCTCGCTTCGCTCGTTGTTCAACCCTGCAAACGCCAGAATAAAATTCTTACGCCTGCAGGGTTCCATTTTTTGTTTTCAGCTCACGTTACTCTAATTTTCGACCTTCATTGACTGGTTGTATTCATGGCTTCTAATTTTTGCCATCAATTCATCGGTCAGCTCAGATACCCACTGGATAGCCAAGCGCTTTTCTTCGTCACTGCATTCACTTGCCGCTACAAGCTTTACAAAAAAATCAATACGCTGGAGCTTCATCGACTCCAAGAAAAAGTCTGCCATTTTCCCTCCCTTACATCGCTTACTGTATGCATATACACTGTTTATAAATACAGTATAGAACCGATCCCACGTTGTAAACTATTTTTATGTTTCAATGGGATGTGTCCTAGGCCATTCATAACCGCAACTATTGCAAAAGGAGGATAAACTTTGCGCAAAGCCTGCATTGAATTAGTCGCACCAACCAAAACTGCCCTGCTTCTGGCTGGCGACCTCGGTACAGGCCAGTGCCTGCATATGGTCGTTTTTCCAAATAATGTGGACACCATGCCCACCACTGAACAATGGCTCAGGGCTTACAAAAGATGTGAGCAGAAAGCAGCAGAGCTGAAATATGAAGTTACACGCGTGCGGGGCCGAAGACTGGCGGGCCTTTAGCTATTTTCCTGGCGGCATTAATACCACTGCCGCCACTTAGCATCTTCCTGAAGACGCTGATCCCGGTAAAAAATGCGCAGCCCTGCCCCGGATGGAATGCTTCCGCCCCGCAGAAGCAGATCAATCTCCGTTTCGCTACCGTCAAAGCCCCTGGACCTGAGTTCCGTCTCAAGCTGCAGCCGCAGGTTGGAAGAAATTTCCTGCTTATACCCCTTTCTCCGCTTCGGCTTAACCAGCCTTAACCGGGTATTCAGCTCACGCAGTTCCTTTTTGCTCATGCTGTGAAGGTGATCCCTTAGCTCGCCTTCACTCATACCTTTAATATCGGGCAAGTCATCCCCTGACTGGCTCAAAATTTCAACAGGGGGACAGTTATTGCCACGAGTCCAAGGGGCGCAAGCGCCCTGGTCGGCTGTCGCCTCCTGAAGGTCAACGGCTTTACGAACCATTTTCCACTTCACTGCATGAGTGCAGATCCGCCCCTCAATGATCGGGGACCAGATGCCATAAATACGGACACCATGATCGCCGTAGGCGCTCGGTTCGTCGTTCAGCTCATAGGCGGTTCTAACAAGGTGATGTTTGCGGGGAATCAGGACGCCGCCCTGCTTCATTATGTAGGTGGCAAAACAGCCAGCATCAGCGGCGGCCAGCACAGCATCCAGACGCGGGTTTTCCAGCACCGGCGCGCCTGCCTTTTTGTACGCCTGCGAGCGCGCAGCCTGACCAGCCAGTAAACGCAGCTCGCGGTACGCCTGGCGGCCCGGGATCCCGAAGAAGCGGAACTGCTGGACCCGGTGCAGCGAAGCCCAGGCGTTTACGTTCTCAGTGTTATCGCGCAGTGATCTGCCCGTTTCTTTACTGATTTCCTGCGCCAGCCCGCGTCCATCGATGTTTTTACTGATGTATTTGGCGATATAGCTGGTCGGCGTACCTTTACGCGGGTTGATAAACTCGGACTTGAAGCGCGGCCCGGTATTGGTGCCCAGCTCCTCCCGGTCCTCACGAATGGCAAATTTACGCAGCAGCGCGGTGATGGATTTGCGCTCCTTTTTGCGCATAAAGCACAGCAGATGCCAGTGCACGGTTCCGTCGTGGTGTGGCTCCGCAACGCGGACGCCATACCAGCGCAGCCCGGCTTTGTGCATTGCCTTACGGAATGAAGCAAATGTATTGACCAGATAATCACTGCTCTGGCGGACCGTAGCACTGGTCCATTTCGGGTTTGGCCTGCCGTTATTAAGCGTTGCGTGGAAGCGTGACGGGCAGGTGATGGTATAGAACACCGCGCACTCTCCGCGCATTTCTGCGATAAGCTCCAGACCCTTAACGCAGGCCATCATTTCATTTCGCCGGTGCGCCGGGTTGCTACTGCTGGCGTTGACCACATCTTCCATATCCAGCGTGTCGCCGTCAGCGTTGACCAGCTCATGCGAGCGGAAAAACTCCAGCGATTTGCGGCGCTGCTCGCGTTTGTGGATCACGGCTTCATAGCTAACATAGGGTGATGCTTTTTTGTTAACCAGGCAGACGGCGCGCAGCTGCTCCTCCCGCCACTCGCAGCGCATCTGCCACAATTTGCGATACCACCAGTCTGCACATAGCATACGGGCAAGCGACGCCGGAATAAGTTCGTAGGGGACAGGCTTACGGCGGTGCTTTTTACGGCGCAGCTTTTCAAATGCGGGCGGTATAACATCGAGACGCATGGCCTCAGCGGCCACCTTCTCCCATGACCGGCGGATCTCTTCCGGCGTAACGTCATCGTCGGTAAACAGCTCGCCGCAGGCAGCATACAGACACATGTTCATGTGCGCCGCCACAAGAGTAGATAACCGCTTAACCTGCTCCTGGTTCATTTCGGGCAGAACCAGCAAGCCCTCCAGCCCGTCGCGGCTCGCCATAAACCGGAATGAGGCAGAAGCCTGACTATCCCGCACATGCTCAAGCCGCTTAATGCATGGCCTGATATTTTCGCGCAGATAGCGGGAATAAGCCTTAGGTTTATCCAGGCTCTGGAAATACTTTATCCGCTCAAGCAGCGGTTTGCTGATGTGTGCCGGCTGCGCGTTCACGTCAGAAATGATGACCAGATCGGGATTAAATTGTTGCTGTTCGCGGGCCATTCTGGCGCGGCTTATCAGCAGGTCCTGCTCCATTTCCCGCTGGATAGGATCACGGGACTCATTGAAGAAATAGCGATCCCATACCTCATCGCTCATCTTCTCGCGGCGCAGCTGTTCCTGCTCGTTATCCGCAGCGTAAAGAGCGATCAGATTTGAAAGCGCAGACTCCGGCGCAACTGCCGCCGGGTCCAGATATGGATTGACCGGTTTTTTTGGGGCGTTCCATGAGAAAGGCCCGGCAGCCTCATCCTGGCCGCCGGTCAATGGTGAAAATTCAGTGGCAAGTTTACTCACCGTCACGCCCGTACCTCATGCGTCACAGTCCTGTCGCACCCTTTAGCCGCTAAATCGAAGCCCATCCAAACTACCGGCTTAGAAACAGCGATAATCTCAACGGCGGATTTACTTTCACCGGCGGCCACGCCCATGCTGCGCTTTGCTGTCAGCCGATGGAGGGAGAAATTGCGATAAAGTGAACGCGTCAATGAAGTGTCGCTGTTGGACACAATGACCGGATGACCTTCTGATGCCCGGCGCTCCAGAATAGACGCCAAATGATACTGATCGTCCTCTGTAAAACCGGCAGTGTGATAACCGCTAAATGTGCCGTCATATGGTGGGTCACAATAAACAACATCCCCCGGCACCAGTAGTGCCAGTGTCTCGTCATAGCTAGCGCAGATAAACGTTGCACGCTGTGCTTTTTCCGCAAAAGCGCGGATCTCTGCCTCCGGAAAGTACGGGTTTTTATAATGCCCATAAGGGGTATTAAAATCGCCGCTTTTGTTATAGCGGCAAAGCCCACGATAACCGTGACGATTAAGATAAAGAAAATATACAGCTTTCCAAAACTCTGTAAGTTCGGATGAATAATTAAATTCCTGACGGATTTTGTAATACAGCTCCGCAACATTCATGTAGGAAAATAGGTGTCTTGCGTGGGTAATGAATTCATCGCAATCCGATGCAACATACTCGTAAAGATTTATTAGATCCGGATTGATATCCGCGACAAGATAATGAGGATAGTCTGTTGCCATCATTATAGCGCAGGAACCCGCGAAAGGTTCAACCAGTCGCGGGCCAGCGGGTAAGTGCTTTTTCAGGTGCGGCATAACAGCGGTTTTATTGCCCGCCCATTTCAGAATGGTGCTCATACAGCCCCCTTGTAGTGCTTACCTTTCAGTTCGGCGATTTCCTGACAGGTGACGCAGCACTGCACACCCGGAATAACAGCCCGGCGCTCAGCTGGAATAGGGCCGCCGCATGCCTGGCAGAAAAACGCAGAAGGCGCAGCCGGACGGCTACGCGCGTTGTGTATGTGGCGCTCACGGTTTTCCTGTTCGCGCTGCTGTACCAGATCCATTGAGTCGGCCATTAGTGCAGCTCCTGAGATTCATTTTCAAAGCGGGCCGCTTCACGGCGCAGCAGTTCGGCGGCTTCTTTGCCGCTCATCCCCTGCTGGGTGATATGGATAGCCAGCGACTCAAGACGGATTGAAACAGCGAGTGCGCGGTCTTTACGCTCCTCGTTTTTTGCGGCTGTCAGCAATACGGTCAGCGCATCGCTGTCAGCTTTAAAATTGCGGGTTTCGGTATTACGCATATTTATTTCTCCAGAATTTGGGCAAAAGAATGCCCGGCGGGTTTACGCCATTACTTTCGTTTAGGGTTAATTACTCAGGTATTACGCTTTCATGCAGTGAGAAACGACGGGGTAATATTTCACCCCAGCGCGCTATTTCGTTCATCGCCTGAATCAGCAACAACCGGCGGGGCTGATCGAAATACTCAAACGGCCTGCCGACCTCATCGCTTTTAAACGCGCCCGGCTCTTTGCGATTTGCAAGCGTCATGACAGAAAATTTAAAATCATCATTCAGCTTGTTGAAATTACGCAGCGCACCGTTTTGCGTGGCCTTTAATTTCTGATGAAATAGGGCGAGACACTCCTCGCCGGACATCTTCACCGGCTGCGCATCAGCACAATTAGTATTATTAAACGGCTTCGCACCTGCGTTAATTGGTGCGGACATGTTGTTAATCATATCAACCTCAAAAAAGCCATAACCCGGCGCGAGAACGACGCGGGGCGCACTGTGCACAGTTCACTTAATAATGCTGACTGGTCGTGGCTGGGGTTCCAGCGCTTTCGGTCTTCCCCCATGATCCAGCCGTGGCCGTAATGCATGGACGGACTCTGGCGTACAAGCAGCGATGCGAATGACGGCTCATGTTTCATACTCACCTCACATCAGGCCGAATGTTGCGCCGATACCGCTGACAGTATCTACAGCGCTGGCGACTGCAGGGTTGCCCTGGACGCGGGCTTGCATTGCGATGGCCGTTAACGTCAGCATTCTGATGCCAGAGTTAACGCACTCAATCATCCCGTGCCGACGAGCTGGCGTAAGACGTTCCGTTGATATCGCACCGGTCGCCAGCTCGCCGAGTTCACCCATCGCACGCATGACATAAGTTTGCATTTTCTCGGGTGCCAGCTCGTTAACCGGAACACATGGCAGGCAGTGAATCTGAGCTAAAAAACCGTCAACCAGCGTTGAATCCTCAGTCAGGTCAGTCAGCGCCCATATTTCACGTGGCGTTAACTGGTGCGGCTGCTCAGGGTTGAGCTTGTTGTAAAGCGTATGCGGCTTGATACCCGCCTTTGCTGCCAGCTCTTTAACGTTGTGAGTTGCAGCGAACTTTCTGCAAGCATCATCAAAGTGTGTATGTGACGAAACGCGAAAATCTAACATGTTGTAAGTCCTTTTATGTCTCAATATTGAACCTAGCTACCAACAACGATACGGAAGTTGGAATGCCCCAGAGATTCACGCATCTGATCGGCTTTATACAAAACGAAACGAATTAAGACGCGACCTTTGTTTTTTTCTTTTTTAACCATGTACTTAGCAAGTTTTCCATGATGGATTTTTTGATAAACAGAACCACGGGAAATGCCTTCCCATTCTGCGAACTCGGCTGGGGTTGCCATCTCTTTAGGTACACGAATTGAAATGTCTGTGCTCATAGTGCAGTATCTCTCGATTAAGGTTTGGTTTATGTCGTTTTATCTTGTTTTATGTGATTCAACATTTGAACAATCGAGATACTACGATCCAATATTTGATACGTCAACAGGATTAAAAAATGATACAGGTGAAAGCTGGCGAGAATACAGGGGGTAGAGAGGCTATCCATAGATTGATGGCTGCTTATGATTTCAAGTCCAGACAGCAGCTATGCGATCACCTAGGCGCATCTAAAAGCACTATGGCAAACAGGTACTTAAGAGACAGCTTTCCTGCAGAATGGGTGATCCAATGCGCTCTTGAAACAGGCGTTTCTTTACTCTGGCTAACCACAGGACAAGGCGAACCAGGAGCAAAAATTGATGACAAAAAAAGTATCAATTTCGTGAACTCCAGCAAGGTAAAACCTCTTGCTGAGCTTGTATCGCCAGAGATCGACAAGGCTACCCTTATAGGAGGTTCGTTGGTTGAGGCCGGGAAGGCCATCATTGATAGCAGTCTGCTTCCCCCTGACTCAAGCGAACTGCTTCTCGTAAATACCACTGGCGATTCATATTTAGTTGACCGTAACCAGACACCACCAGTGAATGGGGTGTGGTTAGTCGATATCGACGGGATAAAAAGCATTGTTAAGCTAACTCGCCTTCCGGGAAACAGATTAGTTGTGCATCAAGATGACTCTTCGTTTGAGTGCAGCCTGGATGATATCGAGGTTGTTGGCCGCACATTGAAAATCATTAAGAGCCTCTGACATGACCATCAGAAAACAGCCGAACGGAAAATGGTTGTGCGAGTGTTACCCGAACGGGCGTGACGGCAAGCGCGTGCGCAAGCAATTTGCGACTAAGGGCGAGGCTGTAGCATTCGAAAACTTCACTATGGATGAAGTGAACAAAAAGCCGTGGCTGGGTGAAAAGGAAGATCGGCGGAGTTTATCAGAATTGATTGAGCAGTGGCACTCCCTCTACGGCCAGACGCTTGCAGACCCCAAGCGCCTAATGGCGAAACTGAATATTATCTGCAACGGGCTGGGCGATCCCGTGGCCTCTGAGTTAACCGCCGGTGACTTTACAAAATATCGAGAGGCACGATTAAAAGGTGAGGTTCGTAACGAAGACGGCACGCTAATGTCGCCTGTAAAGCCCCGCACGGTAAACCTGGAACAGCGTAACTTATCATCCGTTTTTGGCACCCTTAAAAAGCTGGGCCACTGGTCAGCACCTAACCCGCTCGCCGGTCTGCCAACATTTAAAATCGCAGAGGGGGAGCTGGCGTTCCTGGCACCGGACGAAATTAAACGGCTGCTTGATGCCTGCGCTGATTCACAAAGCCCCAGCTTGTTGATGATTGCAAAAGTATGCCTCGCCACCGGCGCGCGGTGGAGTGAAGCAGAAAACCTACAAGGTCATCAGATATCAAAATACCGGATTACCTATATCAAAACCAAGGGCAAGAAAAACCGTACCGTGCCGATATCTCAGGATCTGTATGACGAACTTCCCAAGAACAGAGGAAAGTTATTCACCCCATGCAGAAAAGCCTTTGAGCGGGCGGTAAAAAGAGCTGGTATTGAGTTGCCAGAAGGCCAATGCACCCACGTCCTGCGCCATACCTTCGCCAGCCACTTTATGATGAACGGCGGAAACATACTGGTTTTGAGAGATATTTTAGGGCATTCAGATATTAAGATGACCATGGTTTACGCTCATTTTGCACCTGAGCATCTTGAAGATGCTGTGACAAAAAACCCTTTAGCAACTCTTTTTTCTAATAACAGAAACAGGTGACTCTCGTGATAGAATTATACCTTTTAGATCGAAATATAATTGATCTAATGAATAGGCACAACAAGTCCTATGACATCCCAGATGCCAAAAGAATTAGTATGCTTAACAAACTAAAGGCACTTGATGTCAAAGGTAATAAATTCTCCCCCTTACTATCACTAATAGAAGGTAAAACTTATAAAGAACAAGATAGTAACGGAAAGCTTAAAATCATAAAAACACCAAACAAAAAGATAAGAGAGTTAATATTAAATGAAAGTAATATTGTAAAATCATTTATTAAAGATGCCGGGAGTGATTATGATTACTTAACACGAAATGCAAACAAACTCTCTAAAATATTATATGAAGCCGAGGCTGATAGACTAATAAATGAAAAAATAGCATTCCTTAACAAACTACAAGAAAGCATAGGTGAAATACGGAGGGCAGAACAGCGAGACAAAGCATATAATGAATTTAAAGATATAGTTTTTCGCTTTAAAGAGTTCAAAGAACAACCTATGACCGTAGTTGCTTTAATGTATATTTTCGGGAGTCAAAGGGCAGCTAAGATACTAAAATTTCAAAATAAAAACTATTTAGCTTATAACCCAATCGCAGATTTCAATCATTACAAAACTATTTGCCAACTTAAATTTGATGATAATGCTAATGGGAAAATAAACGTTCATTTTCTCTCGCTTGATTCTGATATTGAATTCATTCAAGAACTTATTCATCCTAATATGTCAAAGGTTAGCACCTTAACAAATTACACAAATTTATTAGCAACGAAATGGAATATAAATAAAGAGCTTGTAAAGAATGAAATACCTGAAACGAAAGGGGAGATTAACAACCAAGCATTGTTTTACTCATGCTTTAAAGACTTTTATGGGTACGATATTCAAATACCTTTACCATCAGGCGATAAAAGGTAACACTCTGTTTACTCTTTGGCGGCACTTTGGCGGCAGAGCATTAAAAACACATAAAATGGATTAATACCAGATAATACTAAAATACTGTTTTTAAACGTAATACACTGTTTTTGCTATACTAAAAATGGTATGTAGGAATTTCGGACGCGGGTTCAACTCCCGCCAGCCCACCAAAATTCTTTGTCGATGGTCACCAGAGCCTGAGACGAAGTCCTGAAAGCCCGTAAGGCGTAAGCCTGACGGGCTTTTTTGTGCCTGTCGTTGTTCAGCGAGCATTGCTGAGAGCTATCACTTTTGGCACCCTGGATGGGACCCACAACGAAGGGTCAAAAAATCGAGGATCCCAAAATGGCAAAAATCGCTAAGAAACTCACTGACACTGAAATCAAAAGCACCAAGCCAGCCGGCAAAGAAATCAACTTGTTTGGCGTTAATGGTTTGATCCTACGAATCGCTCCCCTCTTGAAAGGAGGGAAGAAGAATTGGTATTTCAGGTATGTAGTGCCAGTGAGTAATAAAAGAACTAAAATGAGCCTTGGGACCTACCCTCACCTTACACTGGCAAGAGCCAGAGCCTTACGAGATGAATACCTGTCCTTGCTTGCAAATGGCATTGATCCCCAAGTCCATAACAGCGATAAAGCTAATGCCTTAAAGAATGCTACTGAACATACTCTCCAAGCCGTGGCAAGGAAATGGTTAGATGAGAAGGTAAAGACCTCAGGTATCTCACAAGACCATGCAGAAGACATCTGGCGAGGCCTGGAGAGAAATATCTTTCCATGCTTGGGTAATGTTTCTGTCAATGAGATCCGACCCAAACTCTTAAAGCAACATCTTGACCCTATTGAGCAACGAGGAGTCCTTGAAACTTTACGGCGAATCATTTCCCGATTAAATGAAATTTTTCGTTATGCAGCAACTGAGGAACTTATCGAATTCAATCCGGCTGACAACCTTGGACAACGGTTCAGTAAGCCTAAAAAGCAGAATATGCCAGCATTATCCCCTTCCGAACTCCCCCGCTTCCTGGTTGCTCTAACTAATGCTTCTGTCCGTTTAGAAACAAGGCTATCGACATGGCCGGTGGGAAGCTCTACTTAGGTAGGAACGAAAACCTCATCAGCACACAGATCATCAGTAAACTCGAAGTCGCTCATGGCCTGAAAGTGATCAAAACTGCATCTCCCCCTTGCAAGCACAACCGAAGCGGAAGAGAATCTCTCGCAACGAACAGATGCTATCAGAACGAACTGGGATTCACTGCCCCAAGAAATCTCTTCAACAGATCATTGATAAAAGTATGACTGATAAGCCCGACCTTCTTACTTTTGTTAAGTGACTCGAAGATTCAGAAGTCGGCTGTAAGGCCAACATTGCTTCAACCGGTAAGATGAACGGCTTTTCTTTCGAATACCGCAATATAGCTTTCAAAGCATCTCAACTTGGAAAAGCATACTCTTGGGTAAATCTTCAAAAACAACTTAGCTAAAACCCTAACCACTTGGAAGCTATACGAACCAACTTAATAATACCGAATTATATTTCTCCTCATCAAAAATAGATGCTAATCGAAACACTCTGAAAGGGATTTTCAGCAGTTTTTTTAATCAAAGCCTGTACATTCTTTGATGACGAGCATATATATAAACATATATACTCCTATCAACTTCATAGCTTATATAAGCATCTCGTTACAGCGCCTCTGGCTATACGATAACCAATGAGATCTCCGTTAGTTATACTAATGTAATAATCAATAGGAGTGCCAGAAACTATTTCATACCATTCAGCACCTGTTTCATTACCACTAATAACACTAACTTTCCAACATGGTTCGTGTGCAAAGTTTACTTTAACAGCACTATTACCATTATCATCCCATGTGTCATTACGAGATTTGGCAAAAGCTTTTGCAATTCCAATCGCACGCTCTTTTGTAATCATTTGATTAGGCCGTAAAATACGTTATAGACTATCCCACCAACTACTACAGGGCCAAGCAAGATGCCTCCAGCCTCAGAACGAAGTAAGCTATATGTAATCTGATATTCAGTATTGACAATTGGGAACTTTAGTCCTTGGATCAAGTATTCAGTACTCATACCTCTGGCTCGCATTTGTCCAATAGTTTCAGCAAGCGCCTCTTCAAGATAGCGAAGTAGGTAAGACCTCAGATATCCACTTTGCCTTATAAATGCCCTCAACTCACGAAACAAATAAAATTTAGGTGCAATAAATTGATGTACCTGTTCATGATACAACGTCACTAGCATTTCTTCTTTAGCTTGTGCAGCACTCATTGTATTGGGGTAATAATTTCTTCCCACTCTAATATCACCAGCTATGTTTGTAGCCCCCTGCCTTACCTCATTGCGTTTGGTAAATACAACTTTTGGTCTGTAACGCCATCCCGGAGAAGTATTCCTCGGTAAATTCATTTTCTTCGCGATTTCACTACTGTAGCGAGGAACACGAACACCCCCTTTCGTCGTCTTAAAAGTATCCCCCGGCTTTTTACGAAGCAAAAGAGCGAGCACAGTATTGACGCCAATCAGTGTTATCGCATCTGCCAGATCTTGTGCAGCAGTATCAAGGTCAGACTCTACTTTGGCATTGTTCGTTTTGACTGCAAAATCATAGAGCTTCTTACCCGCTTCAACCGCAACACCACCAATTGCTACCCAGCCCACAACCAACAGAATCACATCCGCAAGCTCACCTATACCTAAAAAGTGTGAACCCGCCCATAAGACGATGACACCAGCCATTGTGGCCAACGCCTGTGGTGTCATCAATGCCAGTAGCTGCTGTCCTACATCATATGGTAGCAAAGCTGCCGCTTTAGTTATTGTAGTTTTAAGCCTTGCCTGTGAATCCATACTGCTTACATTCATTGTTAAGCATCCTGCGTTAAGTTTGCTCAATGATACACTTCACATATAGAATCGGAACCAAACAAACGATAAGATTAATCCCAAAAAAAACATGTTTACCTGCCTACTATATCATTTACTCATAATAACTTTTCCTTTAAGTCGTTAAAACACGCAATACAACTAAATAAGGAAAAGGTCAAACCAGGTTAAAATAAGGAGAGCCATTCAGCTCTCTTCTGATTTTTTAGTGCGTTCTGTCTTTAAGCATGAAATCTATTTGGCCCATATACCATACGGATAAAATATCCGTTTTTATTTAATATTGTATCCCATTTCTTGATGGCAATTGAACCTACTACAGAGAACGTTTAAAAACCACCCCAAGAAAATTCTTCGCTATCCCGGATCAGGAGGTTGCCCCTGCGCTACAGGCTAACCTACTTTACAATCCCACACCGATAATGGAAGGTTGGTCAAAAGAGGATGTTGAACGGCTCGTTATTGAGTACGTTAACAAGAGGCCAACTATGACATAGGTGTACCAATCAAACTGTCGATGGTACTTTGACCACATGGGAAATGGACTACGGGTGGAAACAGAAATGGAAGTGGTCACTACACTCACGCTATCTGAAGTGAGTGAAGCAACAGATACCACTCAGGCTCGTGCCGAAGTGCTGATTGACAGCATTTCAACGGGGATAATTATCCCAGGAAAAGTGCTTGAAGCTGCCGTAAAGATTGATGCGCGTCGTTATCTTTTATTCGTGACGGATGACGTCATTTTTGAAGAGATGCTGACGCTTCTACTGTTGGATCTTTCTCAAGGGATTGTAGATGAACTGACTATCGGGTCGGCTTATACTTCAGGTTACTTTGAGGCTTTGACGGTTTCGCCCTGCTCCGCAAGCTTTCGCTTTATCGGTGATACCACATGGACAGTAAAAGTATCGTTATCTCCTACGCTTAAACTACCCTTTTCCGATCCTCGAGGGGTAAGCCGCCCAATGGGATTGAGAAAATACATTGATATCTCAGCCAATCCTCCACCCGCCCGTGCAAATGGTCGTCGTTAAACATCTCCCCCGCACTCCAGTCTTGGTTGTCACAAAATATTTCACTGTAAACATAAAACATTCATTCAACAAATAACCACCTCAATATACATTGATAAATACAAAGATGTACTCACAAAAACCTCCAGTAATTTAATCACAAAGAAAGAAACAGCTTTTTTTGTTCAAAAACATGCTGCTCTTACGTGACCACTTTCACAAAATAATTTTCCGTCGATGATTTACAATGCATGCACCAATCAAAAAAGGAGCATGACATGTTTAATGTTAACAAGATTGAGCCCGCATTCATTGATGATAATTACGGGTTAACGCAATCGCTGCTTTCTTATATCAATGGAGAGAATGTAAAACCGCCCTCACAAATACAGATCGATCACATTCTTGAGCAAGCCTACAAAAACAACTCTCCACATGACCAGAAAATCATTCAGCATGCTCTATTTTTAATATATCAAACGATGCTTGCCCATCCTCTCTCTGCGCCTGCTTCTATGCAATATGATGGCAATTTGATGGCGCTTAAGAGCAGAATTGAATCCTGTTGGCTGGATCATGAGTTTGCCGATCTGCCTATTCCTCAAGATGTCCTGTCTGCTAAGCGCTATG
>Ga0308168_1000969_pt1 | contig 28901 bp, 27 predicted proteins | sample PhyCR2_FD_202133 | JGI IMG/M metagenome (GOLD analysis project Ga0308168, IMG submission 202133) | Phyllosphere microbial communities from UC Gill Tract Community Farm, Albany, California, United States - DLSLRC.R2 | ecosystem: Host-associated > Plants > Phyllosphere > Unclassified | place: USA...
TCTATACCACCCGCCATTCAGGAATTAAGCATAGCCACTTATCTTCTTTTAGAATCAATGGCTTGCAAATCAGCAGACTTTATTTTTCAAATAATCATTGCACTCGCTTTATGGCCCGTATACGCTATCTACCCAATCGCTAACAGACCGGAACTTTATCGGCAAGCGACAGAAATAATTGCGGATTCTCGCGCCTGGCAATTAACGCGATTCACCGTAGAAAATCGGCATATTACATAAAATCGATATCCAGTCGATAGCAACCTGCTCGTCCATTTCAGGTTATTCATTCACATGGGTGTCATATGAAATTCGATCTGACATGACCGGGCGCGGCATCATGCAAACCCTGCAAGCCAAAGTCACCCTGCTGCCGAATGTCACCTGGATCCGCCAGTACGAAGCGGTCGAATTGATTTCCGACGGCGAGCGCGTCACCGGACTGATCGCGCAAAGCCTGGCCGATGGCGATGTGTCGGTGTTTTCGGCGGCGAACGTGGTGCTGGCCGCCGGCGGCATCACCGGCCTCTACACCTATGCGACCAACCCCCATGCGAGCAAGGGAGAGGCGATCGCGATGGCATGGCGCGCCGGCGCGGCGGTGGAAAACCTGGAATTCGTGCAGTTCCATCCGACCGCATTCCAGTCGAACGGGCAAGTCGTCAGCCTCATCACCGAAGCCGTGCGCGGCGAAGGCGGGCGACTCCATAACGTCGACGGGGAGCGCTTCATGCCGCGTTATTCCAGCCAGGAGGAATTGGCGCCGCGCGATATCGTCGCGCGCGCCATCTATTCCGAAATGGCGACTCACGCGTCCCCTTATGTCTGGCTCGACATTTCGCACCAAGGCAGCGCCTTCGTCGAACAGCATTTCCCCAACTTGGTGGAACTGACACGGCGTTACGGCTGCGACCTGTCGCGCACGCGGGTGCCGGTATCGCCGGCGGCCCATTACACCTGCGGCGGGGTGGCGGCCACCCTGAGCGGCCAGACCAGCGTCGCCGGTCTGTACGCCATCGGCGAAGTGGCCAACTGCGGCCTGCACGGCGCCAACCGTCTGGCCAGCAATTCCCTGCTCGAATGCGTGGTCATGGGCCAGGCCTGCGCGGCCGCGATCGCCAACGCATCCCCGGCGGCCGCTCCGAGGGCGACGATCCGCATTCCCGCAGTGATCGAAACCGGGCTGTCGCTGACGGCACTGGGCGAACTGCGCGACATCCTGTGGCAACACGCCGGCATCGTCCGGACGCGCGACGGCATCCAGGCCGGGTTGCGCCAGCTGGACCGCCTACAGCAGACCGCACCCAGCCTGCTGCCTTACGGCCAGGCGCTGCGTGCCCGCAATATCCACGACGCCGCCTACCTGGTCCTGCACAGCGCGGCGCTTCGCAAGGAATCGCGCGGTGGCCATTTCAATACCGACTATCCGGAGCGCACGGCGCCGGCGCCGACCTCGGTACCGGGTGCCTACCAGCGCCGCTGGACCGAAATCGCGCCCAGTGCCACCCAGGAAGAAGCCTTCCTGCATGCTTGAGCTGCCCTGCAACCAAACGGAGTGTGCATGTTATTCAATCTGATACTGGCGGGCTGCGCCGCCGGCTTCCTGGCCGGCATGTTCGGCATCGGCGGCGGCGCCATCGTGATCCCGGTCCTGATTTATCTGTACAAGAGCGGCGGCATGGACGCCACCGAGGCGATCCGGCTCGCCTTCGGCACCTCGCTGGCGACCATGGCCTTCACCGGTTTATCCTCGTTCTACAGCCACTGGCAGCGCGGCAACGTGGAGCTGGGATGGCTCAAAAAACTGTTCCTGCCGGCCGGGCTGGGCGCCACCGCCGGCGCACTGGTCGCGGCACGCCTGCCGGGCGCCTGGTTGGCTTTCGGCTTGTCGCTGATGCTGGGTTATTTCGGCATCAAGCTGCTGCTGCAGCGCGAGCAGGCCAGCAGCATCTCCCCGCTATTCCTGCGCCTTCACGTGGCGGCGGGCGCGCTGTCCGGCGTCGCCTATTCGCTGGCGGGCATGGGCGGCGCCTCGGTTGTCACCTTTTATCTCACCAAGGTCGGTCTGCCGATCCGCAAGGCCATCGGCACCGCCACCGGGGTGATCCTGCCGATTTCGCTGGGCGCCATCATCGGCTTCGGCGTCACCGCCGGTTCGCCGCATGACTGGCGCTGGGGCTATGTCGATCTGTACGCGCTGCTGGTGATGGGCATCTGCTCGGTGCTGGCGTCCAAGCTGGGCGTCAAGGCGGCCGCCGTGCTGCCCACGCCCATCCTGCGCAAGCTGTTCGGCGTGTTCATGGTGGGCCTGGCCAGCAAGACCGTGTATTCGCTGGTGGTCTGAAGCCCTATCAACCCTGGCCGGAGCGGTAGCCCGGCCAGGTGATCTCCAGCTCGTAGCCGATCGAACGCGCCAGGCCGTCGAGGTCGGGGAACAGCGTGGCGTGGGTGATGTTCATGCGGTACAGCGACAGCATCGCCTCCGCGCGCACCGCCGGCGGCAGCACGAACTTGCGGATCAGCGGGGTGCCGCGTTCGTACTGGCCGATGATCTCGTCCAGCGGCTTGTCCAGCACCCCGGGCACGACGAAGGTGCCCGATTGCGCCACCAGGCGCCGGTCCATCGCCTCCGGCTCGCCGACCCAGATGATGTCCTTGCCATTTACCAGGAAGTGACGCTCGAAATTGCCGCGCACGCGCGGGTCGATGGCTTCGCGGCGCAGGGTCACGTCGTGGCGCGGCGCCGCGCTCCACAGGGTGGGTGTGTCGAGCGCGAACACCGCCGCGCTGCGGTTGGTGTTGTTCAGCGCGAAGAAGGCGGCAACGAAGGGGGATTTCGTGAAGTCGAGCATGCGCGTCGGCGCGCCGTGGTGCTGCATCAGCGCCAGGCAGCGGATGTCGTCCACCAGCACGCTCGCATCGTCCAGGTAGATGTGCGCCTTGCGGCGGAAGATGCGCAGCGCGCGCTCCTCGCGCTGGCGCCACGATGTCTTGTCCGGCACGAAGCTGTGCAGGTAGCGCGACAAGGAACTCATGAGCTGCCAGTCGGCATCCGGCAAGCCGCGGAAGGCCCAGCCGTCGCACTCGGAGCTCAGGGCCACGAATTGGTTCCAGCTCTCGATGTGTACGATATCCATGCGCAGTCCACCTCTTGCAACGAGAGCAAGATGTTCTCATGGCGGGCCGAGGCGCGTCAATCGCGCAGCATCCTCGCGGACCGGATCCCAGGCCGACGGCAGACTCGCGGCGCCCGGTCTACAATGCGTACTCTTCCCTACAACAAGCGACGAGACCGCGATGACGATGAACCTGCGAGAATTTGGCAAGAGCGCACTGAAGGTGCCCGAGATCGGCCTGGGCTGCTGGCAGCTGGGTGGCGGTTGGCGCGACGACTGGGACGACGCGGTGGCGCAACGCACCTTGGAGAATGCCTACTCGGCCGGCGTGCGCTTCATCGACACCGCCGACGTGTACGGCGACGGCGCCAGCGAACGCTCGATCGGCGCCTTTTTGCGCGCACGCCGCCCCGAAGGCCTGGTCATCGCCACCAAATTGGGACGCGCCGGCATCTACCCCGACGGCTATACGCGCGAGTCGTTGCGCGAGGCCACGCTGCGCTCGCTCGACCGCCTGGGTGTGGATTCGCTCGACCTGACCCAGTTGCACTGCGTGCCGACCGAGGTGCTGCGCCAGGGCCAGGTATTCGAATGGCTGCGCGAGCTGCAGCAGGAAGGCCTGATCAAGCGTTGGGGCGCCAGCGTGGAATCGGTGGAGGAAGGTTTGATCTGCCTGGAGCAGGAGGGCCTCGCCTCGCTGCAGGTGATCTTCAACATCTTCCGCCAGAAACCGGCCGAACAGCTGCTGCCGCAGGCCGCCGCCGCGGGGGTCGGCATCATCGTGCGCCTGCCGCTGGCCAGCGGACTGCTGAGTGGGAAGATCACGCGCGCCACCACCTTCCGCGAGGACGACCACCGCCACTTCAACCGGGACGGCGCGCATTTCAATGTCGGCGAAACCTTCGCCGGCCTGGAACTCCATCGCGGGATCGACGCCACCGAGCGTATCGCCAGCCTGGTGCCGCCTTCGATGACGATGGCGCAGATGGCGCTGCGCTGGATCCTCGACCATCCGGCAGTGTCGGTGGTGATCCCTGGCGCCAGCTCGCCGGCCCAGGTGCAAGGGAACGTGTCGGCTTCGGCGCTGCCGCCGCTGCCGGCCGCCCTGCATGCGGCGCTGGCCGAGGTGTACCGGAATGAGGTCCGCGAGCACATCCGTGGACCCTACTGATAACGTGTTTTCGGCCTGGAAAAGCGTCGCGCAGCTGTGCGCGGCCGCCGTGGCGTTCGGCTGCAGCCCCGTCCTGCTGGCGCAGGAACTGCTCTTCACGGGACGCTGGGTGCCGGACGACCAGGCTGCGGCGCCAGGCGCCTACGCCGTCCTGGCCATCGAAGCGGCGCGCATGTCCTGGCACGGCGCGAAGACAGCACCGCCGGGCTGCGGGCGCGACTTCACGCTGCAAGCCGAAAAGCCGGGCACGGAATACGCCGACGGGCGTGGCACCCGGTTCGTCGCCGGGACGGCGGGCAGCCTGCCAACGTATTTATTGAAGGTCACGGCGAGCACTTGCGGCGGCAAGGAGGATGCGATCCGGATCAGCTTCCCGCGCGCGTATGACCGGACCCACATGGAACTGGTCCAGTACGTGCAGGGCAAGGCCGTCAGCGCGCGGCGCTTCCATCGCGCGCTTGCAAAATCACCCGGGACGGCGCAGGATGGCGCGGCAGCATCCCGCCGAGTTGCAGTCCCGCCGCATACACCACGATGAGGAGAAAACAATGATCAAGGTAAGCGTGATGTACCCGAACGGCCCCGACGCCCGTTTCGACGAAACCTATTACCGCGACCGCCACATGCCGATGGTGAAAGAACTGATGGGCGATGCCTTGCACTACTATACGGTCGACCGGGCCGTGCGCGGCGAGGCCGGCGCGAATGCGGCCTACATCGCCATGGGCCATCTGTTCTGCGATTCGGTCGATGCCTTCCAGGCCGCCTTCGGCCCGCATGCCGACCGGATCATGGCAGACATTCCCAACTACTCGAACCAGAAGCCGGTGATCCAGATCAGCGAGGTCCTGGTCGAGCGCTCGGCCTGAGGTCGCCGGCGCCGGCTCAGCAGCCGGTCGTCTTCAGGCGCTCGACCTCGAGCCCGAACAGCGGACGCAGGCGGGTGCCGAAGACGTTGCCGGCAAACGCGGCCACCAGCCACAGCCAGCCGTGCAGGCTGCCGGACACGATGCCGCTGAAGTAGGCGCCGATGTTGCAGCCGTAGGCCAGGCGCGCGCCGTAGCCCAGCAGCAGACCGCCGACCACCGCGGCAATCAGCGAGCGCAGCGGCAGGCGCCACACCGGGGCGTAGCGGCCGGCCAGCGCCGCCGCCAGCATCGCGCCGAGCACGATGCCGATGTCCATCACCGAGGTCACGTCGTGCGACACCGGCGCCGCCAGCGCGGCGGCATTGGCCTTGCTCGACCAGTAGATCCAGCTGGCGGTGTCGATACCCACCACCGAGGCCGCCTTGGCGCCCCACAGCGCGAAGGCCGAGGTCACGCCCCAGGGGCGGCCGGACAGCGCCAGCGTGGCGAAGTTCAGCACCACCAGCGCCAGCGCGCCGGCCACCAGCGGCCAGCGGCCGTGCAGCCAGGTCGCGGCGCGCGCCGGCTGGGCATCTTCCGTGACCAGGCGGCCGTGGCGGCGCTTTTCAACCAGCACGGTGATGGCGGCGATCAGCGCGAACACCACCCAGTTGAGCGCCAGCGCCGGCGCCAGGCCGAGGGTCTTGACCAGCGAGATCGGCTGCAGCTGGGGCAACGATGTCCAGAACGGCATGTGGGCGGTGCCGATCAGCGAGCCGACGATGAAGAACACCAGCGTCACGATCATGCGCGTGCTGCCGCCGCCGACCGTGTACAGGGTGCCGGAAGCGCAGCCGCCGCCCAGCTGCATGCCGATGCCGAAGATGAAGGCGCCGACGATGACCGAGGTGCCGGCGGGCGACACCAGGCCGGTGACAGGATTGCCGAACAGCGTGCCGGCCGCCAGCGCCGGGAAGAACAGCGCCACGCCCACGGCCAGCATCAGCATCTGGGCACGCAGGCCGGCGCCGCGGCCGTCGGCAATGAACACGCGCCAGGCCGAGGTGAAGCCAAAGGCCGCGTGATACAGCGACACGCCGAGCAGCGCGCCGACCACGAACAGCGCGGCCAGGCGGCCGCCGACGTTCTGGGCCAGGTACCAGGCACCCAGCAGGATGAGCAAGAGCGCGACGCCGAGGGGTTTCGGGTTGATGTCGACGCGCGGTGGGGTCGACAGGACAGCGGAATCGGAGGACATGGAATTGGTGCGGTGAGAGTCTAATCCGCTATTTTCGCGCGTTTTACGGTTTCGTGCAGAGCGCGCCTTTATCTCTCGTACGCCAGCCGATACCGTCAACAACGCTCAATTCCCCCGGTAAGTCGAATAGCCGAAAGGGCTCAGCAACAGCGGCACGTGGTAGTGGGCGGTCGCTTTGTCCATCACGATCTCGACCGGAATGCGGGGAAAGAAACTGGGCTGTCCGAGCCGGGCGTAGTGCTCGCCGGTCTTGAACACGATGCGGTATTCGCCCGCGTCGACGGCTTTGCCTTCGGGGTAGAGCGCGGGAATGCGGCCCTGGCCGTCGGTGATCGCCGCGGCGATGGTGCGCCAGTCGGCGCCGACGCGCTGCTCGAGCGTGACGCCGATGCCGGCGGTCGGCTTGCCGCTCTGCAGGTCCAGCACGTGGACGCTGAGCGGATTGGCGGCGGCGGGGTTCGCGGCGTTGGCGGTGTTGGCGGTGTTGGCGGCGTTGGCGGTGTTGGCGGCGAGCGCAAAGGCGCAGACGAGCAGGCTGTTGCGGATGTGTGGCACGATGTTCTCCATGATGAGGTCGGTATGCAATGCAGGAGCCCGCATTCTGCCGCGTGCCTGCCGACGCCCGCCTGACGGCCAGATGATAATTTCGTCAGGTTGGCGCGCACCGATCGGCGTTAGAATGGCCCCTTTTCTAGCGCTCAGGCCTATGACCATCCTGGTGATCGAAGACGAACCCAAAACCGGCGACTATTTGCAGCGCGGCTTGAGCGAATCCGGCTTCGGCGTGCGCCTCGCCCGCAACGGGCGCGATGGCCTGCGCATCGCCGAAGAGGAAGAGATCGCCCTGGTCATCCTCGACGTGATGTTGCCCGGGATGGATGGCTGGCAGGTGCTGCAATCCCTGCGCGCCAGGCCCTCGGGCGAGCATTTGCCGGTGCTGTTCCTGACCGCGCGCGACGAGGTGCCGGACCGGGTGCGCGGACTCGAACTCGGCGCCGACGACTATCTGGTCAAGCCCTTCGCCTTTGCCGAACTGCTGGCCCGCATCCGCACCCTGCTGCGGCGCGGACCGGTACGCGAGGAAGAGCTGATCCAGGTCGGCGACATGGAAATCGACGTATTGCGCCGCCGCGTGAAGCGCGGCAGCGCCAGCATCGTCCTGACGACCCAGGAATTCGCCCTGCTGCACCTGCTGGCGCGGCGCCGGGGCCAGGTGCTGGCGCGCTCGCTGATCGCCTCGCAAGTCTGGAACATGAACTTCGACAGCGACACCAACGTCATCGACGCCGCGGTGAGAAGGCTGCGCCGCAAGATCGACGACCCCTTCCCGCTCAAGCTGATCCACACGCGGCGCGGCATGGGTTACGTGTGCGACGTCGAAGACGCGCCGGCGTGAAGGCGCCGTCCCGTTCTTCGCTGGCACTGCGGGTGACGCTGACCTTCGTCCTGGCGGTCGCCTGCGCCACCGCGGGCCTGGGCAGCTACCTGTACCGCGCCTTCGTCGGCAAGATCGAGCAGCGCGACGACCGCCAGCTGCTGGGCAAGCTGCGCCAGGTGCAGCTGCTGCTGGCGCGGCCGGACGCGGCCGACGTCGTGCGTGCGCACCCCCATTATTTTCGCGACACCATGAGCGGCCAGGAGAACTCGCTGGTGCGCCTGCTGGCGGCCGACGGCAGCGTCCTGGCGGACATCAATGCCATCCACGAAGCCTATCCCTTGCCGCCATCGGGCGGCGCCAGTCCCGGCGCCGCGGCGATCCGCAGCTGGACCGGCAAGGACGGCACGCCCGGGCGCGTGGTCGCCGGCAGCGCGCGCCTGGACGAGCGCGTGGTGACGGTCGTGGTGGCGCGCCTCTACGCGGAACGCAGTGCGATGTTCGCCCATATACGGGAGCAGATCGCTGCAGCCGCCATCGTCGGCGGCTTGCTGGCCGCGCTACTGGGCACCTGGATGCTGCGGCGCGGCTTGCGGCCCTTGCGCACCGTGGCCGAGCACGCGGCGCTGGTGCGGCCGGGCACCCTGGGACAAGCGCTGGATGTCGCGCACGCACCGGCGGAATTGCGGCCGCTGATCGATGCCTTGAACGCCATGCTGCAGCGGCTGCACGAAGGTTTCGTGCGCCTGTCCGGCTTTTCCGCCGACCTGGCCCACGAATTTCGCACGCCGGTATCGAACCTGCTGGGACAAAGCCAGGTGATGCTGGCCCAGCCGCGCACGCGCGCCGACTATGAAGGGCTGCTGGCGTCGAACATCGAGGAATTCGAGCGCCTGTCGCGCATGGTCGACAGCATGCTGTTCCTGGCGCGCGCCGGCCAGGACGAACTGCAACTGGCGCGCGAGCCCCTCGCTGCCCGCGACGCACTGGAAGAAGTCGCCAGCTTCTTCGACAGCATCGCCGAAGAACGCGGCCTGCGCCTCGAGTGCGCCGGCGACGCCACCGTGCTGGCCGACCCCGACCTGCTGCGCCGCGCCCTGGCCAATCTGGTATCGAATGCGGTGCGCCATGCGGACGCCGGCAGCACGATCCGATTGGGCGTGGCCGTGCAAGATGCGGCGGTCGAGCTCAGCGTCACGAATGTCGGCGCGCCGCTCGACGCAATGCACCTGGCCCACCTGTTCGAGCGCTTCTACCGCGCCGATCCCGCGCGCAGCAATGCCGACGGTTCAACGGGGCTCGGCCTGTCGATCGTACAAGCGATCATGGTGCTACACGGCGGCAGCGCGTCGGTACAGGCGGATGGCACGCGCATCGTCTTCACGCTGGCCTTTCCGACAAGGAACCATCACCGTCATTCACCTCATCAACCCGAATAAGAAGTCCCGGCAGGAACCAAAAGTCAAGGTTTCCACCGCGTCCCCGCTGCAGCGCGCTACAATGTCGCTGCCATGCGCGGCGCATGGGCTGACACGGATACGCAATGAAGAAATGGCTTAATCGTTTGACTGGCGCCACCCCCGAGGGGGCGGACGCGAACACCACCACGCCGGCCCAGGCACGCCCCGAGGCCGAAGCGGACACGCCCGCGGCATCGCTCGACGCCGCCATCGACGCCGAATGGTATCGCTGGCTCACCGCCTCGGCCGCGGTGCCGGCGCCGGCCGCGGCGGAAGACCTGATCCTGGACCGGATCGGGGGCGTGGCCAGCGACCCGACGGCGGCCGCCGGGCTGGTGCCGCGCCTGCCCGAGGTGGTGATCCAGCTGCTGAGCAGCCTGGATGACGAAGGCGCCTCGAACGCCGAGCTGGCGCGCCAGGTGGCGCAAGACGTGGTGCTGGTGGCGGAGGTGATCCGCGAAGCCAACAGCGCCTATTACCGCCCGATCACACCGGTCAAGAATGCCGAGGCGGCGATCATGATGCTGGGCCAGACCGGCTTGCGCATGCTGCTGGCGCGCATCGCCTTCCGGCCACTGGTGAATATCCAGACCGATGGCTTTGCCAGCCGCGCCGCGCCGCGCATCTGGGACCAGTCGGTGAAGTGCGCGCTGGCCGCCAGCCTGATGGCGCCGGGACTCACCGCCGGCGTGTTCGAATCCTACCTGGCCGGCCTGATGCAGAACGTCGGCCTGATCGTCAGCCTGCGCCTGGCCGACGGCGCCCTGCCCTACGGCCGCATCCCCGCCTCGACCGACTTCGGCGCGCGCCTCCTCACGGCCAGCCGCGCGCTGTCGTCCGGCATCGCCACCCACTGGGCGTTTCCGGCAGACGTCTGCGCCGCCATCCGCCATGCGGGCGACCCCGGTGAAGCGGTGCTGGCCCAGGCCCTGGCCCAGGGCGACCGCATCGCCAAGCTGCGCATGCTGATCGATGCCCAGGTGCTGGACGAAGACGATGCGCTGGTCACCGACGGGCTGACCAGCTTCCAGCGCCGTTGCCTGGGCAAGCTGGCCAACATCGAGGGCTGACCCAGCGGGTAGTTTGCACGCCTGGGCGTTGTCAGACATCTGACAACGCCCAGGCGCCCGTGCAATCGTGGGTATAATGGCAGCCTGACATGCCGACCATTGACAACCCCTTTATGAACCCGCCGTCCGCCGCCCCCGCCGCCGCCCTGCCCGCAGGCCGCAAGAAACACCGCAACCTGGCCCAGGGCGTGGTGGAGGACATCAACACCCGCATCCGCCAGGCGCTGCTGAAACCGGGCGACAAGCTGCCGACCGAGTCCGCCATCATGGAACAATACGGCGTCAGCCGCACCGTGGTGCGCGAAGCGATCTCGCATCTGCAGGCGTCCGGCGCGGTGCAGACCCGGCACGGCATCGGCACCTTTGTGCTGGAGCGTCCCCAGGGCAGCCTCGGTATCGACACCGACAGCATCGTCACCGTGCGCGACGTGCTGGCCATCCTGGAGCTGCGCATCAGCATGGAAACCGAGGCGGCCTGGCTGGCCGCGTCGCGCCGCAGCGATCTCCAGGCGGCGCAGCTCGGCGAGGCGCTGGCGGAGATGCAGCGCTCGGTGGCCGCCGGCCGCCCTTCGGTCGAGGCCGACGTACGCTTCCATGCGCTGGTCGCCGAAGCCACCGGCAACCGTTATTTCGTCGAGATGCTGGGCCAGCTCGGCAACGCCCTGATCCCGCGCGCACGCCTCAACACGCCGGGCCTGGAGCAGGAGCGCCCTGCCGACTACTTCGAGCGCGTCAACCGCGAGCACGAAGACATCTACCACGCCATCCTGCGCCAGGATCAGGAAGCGGCGCGCGCCGCCATGCGGTCCCATTTGTCCAACAGTCGCGAACGCCTGCGCCAGACGCAGCTGCGGCTGGAAGCATCCCTCAGCTGATCTTCTTAGGTAAGCTGCTCAATTAAGCCGCTCAGTTGAGCAATGTACTTTGCTTAATTGAGCAGCCATACAGGCCAACGTCGCATGAAAAATATTTCCTTGCCTCTCCACGATTTCAGTTGTACGATGACATACAACTTAATTCGGTAATAAGTACTACCGCCATCAAAGCATTACCGCCATCACGCTACTGGAGCCGCAAATGAATCCGCAAGAACTCAAACAAGTCATGTCGCACGGCCTGCTGTCCTTCCCCATCACCGACTTCGATGCCGAAGGCAACTTCCGCGCAAGCACCTATGCCGAGCGTCTCGAGTGGCTGGCCCCGTATGGTGCGACCGCCCTGTTCGCGGCCGGCGGCACCGGCGAGTTCTTCTCGCTGACCCAGCCGGAATTCTCGCAAGTGATCAAGACCGCGGTCGACACCTGCGCCGGCAAAGTGCCGATCCTGGCCGGCGCCGGCGGCCCCACCCGCACCGCCATCGCGTTCGCCCAGGAAGCCGAGCGCCTCGGCGCCAAGGGCGTGCTGCTGCTGCCGCACTACCTGACCGAAGCCAGCCAGGACGGCCTGATCGCCCACGTGGAAGCAGTCTGCAAATCGATCGATATCGGCGTCATCGTCTACAACCGCGCGCAATGCCGCCTGACCCCGGATTCGCTGGCCATCCTGGCCGACCGCTGCCCCAACCTGATCGGCTTCAAGGATGGCCTGGGCGACATTGAAATGATGATGCAGATCTGGCGCCGCATGGGCGACCGCTTCAGCTACCTGGGCGGCCTGCCGACCGCGGAAGTGTATGCCGCGGCCTACAAGGCGCTGGGCGTGCCGGTCTACTCCTCGGCCGTGTTCAACTTCATGCCGAAGCTGGCGATGGACTTCTACCACGCCGTCGCCGCCGGCAACCAGGCCGAATGCAATCGCATGATGGACGAGTTCTTCCTTCCCTACCTGGAAATCCGCAACCGCAAGGCCGGCTACGCCGTCAGTATCGTCAAGGCCGGCGCCCGCCTGGTCGGCCACGACGGCGGTCCGGTGCGCGCGCCGCTGACCGACCTCACCGAGGCAGAATGCGAGATGCTCAACAAGCTGATCGTCAAACAGGGCCCGCAATAAGCGCCTTGCACAAACAAAGGAATCAATATGCAGATCCAGGGTGAAATGATCATCGGCCAGCGCATCCTGCGCGGCAGCGCGGGCACGGTCCGCGCCTTCAATCCGGCCACCCGCGCCGAGCTGGAACCGGCCTTCGGCCTGGCCACCGGCGAGGACGTCGACGCCGCCTGCGCGCTGGCGGAAAGCGCCTTCGACGCCTACCGCAACATCGAACCCGAGCAGCGCGCGCGCTTCCTGGAAGCCATCGCCGAGCAGATCGTGGCGATCGGCCCGCTCCTGATCGAGCGCGCCTCGCAGGAATCCGGCCTGCCGGCGGCGCGCCTGGAAGGCGAGCGCGGACGCACCGTCAACCAGTTGCGCCTGTTCGCGAAAGTGGTGCGCGACGGCTACTGGCAGGAAGCGACCCTGGATTCAGCGCTGCCGCAGCGCACCCCGCCCCGCTCCGACCTGCGCATGCGCAAGGTGCCGCTGGGCCCGGTGGCGGTGTTCGGCGCCTCCAACTTCCCGCTGGCCTTCTCGGTGGCCGGCGGCGATACGGCGTCTGCACTGGCTGCCGGCTGCCCGGTGATCGTCAAGGCGCACAGCGCCCACCTCGGCACCTCGGAACTGGTCGGCAAGGCGGTCCAGCAGGCGGCCAGGGACAGCGGCATGCCGGAAGGCGTGTTCTCGATGCTGATCGGCGAAGGCCGCCAGGTCGGCCAGAAGCTGGTGGCCCATCCCACCATCAAGGCGGTCGGCTTCACCGGCTCGCGCGCCGGCGGCCTGGCGCTGGTGCAGACCGCGGCCGGCCGCAAGGAACCGATCCCGGTGTACGCGGAAATGAGCAGCATCAATCCGCTGTTCATGCTGCCAGGGGCCCTGGCCAGCGGCGGCGCCAAGCTGGCGCAGGGCTTCATCGATTCGCTGACCCTGGGCGTCGGCCAGTTCTGCACCAACCCGGGCCTGGTAATCGGCCTGGCCGGCGCACAGTTCGACGCCTTCGCGGCGGCTGCCGCCGAAGCGCTGGCCGCCAAGGGCGCCGGCAGCATGCTCACCGCCGGCATCCATAAGGCCTACACCGAGGCCATCGAACGCCGCAGCGGCATCCAGGGCCTGCGCCTGGTGGCGCAAGGCGCCGCCGAAGGCCAGGGCTGCGCCGCCCAGGCCGCGCTGTATGCCTGCGACGCCGCCACCTACCTGCAGACGCCGGCGCTGGAAGAAGAAATCTTCGGACCGGCCTCGGTGCTGATCGCCTGCAAGGATGAAGCCGAGGTACTGGCCGTGGCGCGCCACCTGGAAGGCCAGCTGACCGCCACCATCCACGCCAGCGCCGACGACCGCGCGCTGGCCGCCAGCCTGCTGCCGACGCTGGAGCGCAAGGCCGGCCGTATCCTGTTCAACGGCTTCCCGACCGGCGTCGAGGTGTCGCATGCGATGGTCCACGGCGGCCCCTTCCCGGCCACTTCGGACAGCCGCAGCACCTCGGTCGGCGCCACCGCCATCGAACGCTTCCTGCGTCCGGTGTGCTACCAGGACGTGCCGGCCGAACTTCTGCCGCCGGCGCTGCGCGACGACAATCCGCTGAAGCTGGCGCGCCTGATCGATGGGGAGCTGCGTATCGCGTAACGGTAGGGTGGGCACCCCGTGCCCACGCGTAATGTGAGCGTCACGCGTTCCGACGCCCACATCGCGCATAGCATCAGGAGCCCGGACACCGGGTTCCATTCCGACTGGCGTGAGACACCAGTCACCGAGTGAAGCATGTCAGCAGTACACTAATTAGATAAAGACCTGACCATGACCCGGAACCCTATCGGCACCTACAGGTGGACCATTTGCGGCCTGCTGTTCTTCGCAACCACCATCAACTACCTCGACCGGCAAGTCCTGAGCTTGCTGGCACCGGCCCTCTCGAAGGAATTCGGCTGGTCGAACACCGACTACGCCAACATCGCGGCCGCCTTCCAGTTCATCTACGCCATCGCCCTGCTGTTCGCAGGCCGCATCGTCGACCGCCTCGGCACCAAGCGTTCCTACCACCTGGCGATCTTCATCTGGTCGCTGGGCGCGATCGCGCATGCCTACTCGATCTGGGTCGGCGAGGCGGTCAACACCATCTTTGCCGCGATCGGCCTGGCCGCAGTGCCGGTGTCGGTGGCGGGCTTCATCGTGGCGCGCGCGATCCTGGCGATCGGCGAGGCCGGCAACTTCCCGGCGGCGATCAAGGCCACCGCCGAATACTTCCCGCGCGCCGAGCGCTCGTTCGCGACCGGCATCTTCAATTCCGGCGCCAACATCGGCGCGATCCTGGCGCCATTGACGGTACCCATCATCGCCGCCCTATGGGGCTGGCAGACCGCCTTCATCTGGATCGGCGCGATCGGCTTCCTGTGGATGATCTTCTGGGCCATCTTCTTCGACGACCCGGCCAGGCAGCGCCGCCTGGGCAAGGCCGAACTGGCCTACATCCAGGCCGGGGACTCCCCGCCACGCACCCACGTCCCGGCCGAAGCCGAGGCGCCGGTGCGCAAGGCCAGCTGGGGCGAACTCCTCACGATGCGCCAGACCTGGGCCTTCGCGGTCGGTAAATTCCTGACCGATGGCGTGTGGTGGTTCTTCCTGTTCTGGCTGCCGAAATACCTGGCCGCCACCTACGACATCACCCCAACCGCGATGGCGCTGCCGCTGACCGTTTTGTATAGCATGACCATGATCGGTTCGATCGGCGGCGGCTGGTGGCCGACCGTCTTCATCCGCCGCGGCGACAGCGTGTTCGACGCGCGCATGAAAGCGATGCTGCGCATCGCCTTTTTCCCGCTGGTGGTGCTGCTGGCCCAGCCGCTGGGCGGCATCAGTTACTGGATGCCGGTGATCCTGATCGGCGTCGGCGCCTCGGCCCACCAGGCCTGGTCGGCCAATCTGCTGACCACCGCCTCCGACCTGTTCCCGAAACATAACGTGGGTTCGGTGGTCGGCATCGGCGGACTGGCGGGCGGCATCGGCGGCGTACTGGTGACAAAAATTGGCGGCCGCCTGTTCGACTACTACGGCGCGCTAGGCCAGATCCAGACTGGCTACATGATCATGTTCAGCTTCTGCGCACTGGCCTACCTGGTGGCCTGGGGCCTGATGAAGATCCTGATCCCGGGCAGCACCCGCCCGACCCTGCCCAAGGAGCTGGTCAATGCAGCCTGAGATCACGCGTGTGGACGTCGGCAACTGCGGCGTCGGCGAAAGCCCGGTGTGGAGCGCGCAGGAAGGCGCCTGGTACTGGACCGACATTCCGCGCCGCCGCGTATGGCGCCTGGATGCCGCCAGCGGCGCCACGCGCAGCTGGTCGACGCCGGAGATGGTGGGTTGCCTGTCGCCCAAGGCACATGGCGGCCTGGTCGCCGGCATGGAAACCGGGGTGTTCGGGCTGACGCTCGGCGACGATGGTGTCGCAACGGCCCAGCGTCTGGCAGCGCCCGCGGCAGGCGAACTCACGGCCGGCATGCGCTTCAACGATGGCCGCTGCGACCGCCAGGGACGCTTCTGGGCCGGCACCATGTTCATGGACATGGCCGCGGCGCGCGCCGCCGGCCACTTGTACCGTTTCGACGGCCGCGGCCTGTCGAAATCGCTGGCCTCGGAACTGCTCACCCAGAACGGCACGGCCTGGTCGCCCGACGGCCGCACCATGTACCTGTCCGACTCCCATCCGGCGCGCCGGCTGGTCTGGGCCTACGACTATGACATCGACAACGGCACGCCGTCCGACCGGCGCGTGTTCGTCGACATGAACCGTCACCCCGGACGGCCGGACGGCGCCAGCGTCGACGCCGACGGCTGCTACTGGACGGCGGCCAACGACGCCGGCCTGCTGCTGCGCTTCACGCCGGCCGGCGTCCTCGACCGCCAGATCGCGCTGCCGATGGCCAAGCCTTCGATGTGCAGCTTCGGCGGACCGGACCTGGACACCATGCTGGTCACCTCCATTGATCCTGGCAACGGCGCCGGCAATGGCACAGGCGACGGCTGGGCCGGTTCGGTGGTGCTGGTGCGCCCCGGCGTGCGTGGCCTGGCCGACGCGCCCTTCGCTTTCTGAATCCAGCTTTCGACCCGATGACCAAACCTTTCAAACGCATCCTCTTCACCGGCGCCGCCGGCGGCCTCGGCAAACGCCTGCGCCCCCATTTGCAACAGTTCGCCGACATCGTGCGCCTGGCCGATTTGGCCGCGATCGGCGAACCCGGTCCGGGCGAGGAAATCGTCCAGTGCGACCTGGCCGACCGCGATGCGGTGCTGCGCATGTGCGAGGGCGTGGACGCGATCCTGCACTTCGGCGGGGTGTCCACCGAAGTCGAGTTCGCGCCCATCATGCAGGCCAACATCCTCGGCATGGCCAACCTGTACGAAGCGGTGCACAAGCTGGGCATCCGGCGCGTGGTCTTCGCCAGCTCCAACCACACCATGGGCATGTACAAGACCACCGACCTGGTCGACGCCAGCATGCCGCCGCGCGCCGACGGCTACTATGGCTTGTCCAAGGTGTTCGGCGAATCGATCTCGCGCTATTACTGGGACCGCTTCGGCATCGAGACCGTGTGCATCCGCATCGGCTACTGCTTCCCGGAAGCCGGCAACCACCGCCAGCTGGCGACCTGGCTCAGCCTCGACGACGTGGTCGAACTGCTGCGCCGCTCCCTGCTCACGCCGCGCGTCGGCCACACCATCACTTTTGGCATCTCGGACAACCCCGGCAAGTGGTGGGATGACAAGCATGCGGGCTTCCTCGGCTACCGGCCGAAGGACAGTTCGCGCCAGTTTGCCGAACAGGTAGAGGCGGCGGGCGTGGACCGCTCGGCGGACATGGAGGACATCACGCTCAAGTTCCAGGGTGGGGTGTTCTTGCATAATGGGCCGAAGTACCAGCCTTAAGACCAAGCCACCTGAAGCTCCCCCGTCGCCCCTGCGAAGGCAGGGGCCCAAGTTCTAAGCGTTTTGTCAGCGCATGCAACTTGGGCCCCTGCCTTCGCAGGGGCGACGTGCATGGAGCAGGCGATCATTGCATCTGCTACGGTCCTGATCTGCATCCGATGCGACACTTGTCATCAGCTTGATGCGAACCTGCTCGGCAAACCCCGCCTTCCCAAGCCGATTTCCGGCGCCCCACCTTCCCCTTCGTTGAAAATAAGTTGCGGAACAACATTTGTCTCCCACCATGGCCGACAAATGTGAAACCTGAGTTTGTCCCTATTGCCGCTTTACAAGTAGGTACAAACCCGTAAAATCGGTAGATGTTGCTCGCTGTGAACATATGTTATCAGTTGTAGACAAAAGTTACACAATTCCTGAGCGAAACTTGGTAAAAACCGTTATAGTTTCGGTAAATAATCACAGATTCTCACATTTTCGAACGCCGGGCCGCGCGTGGCACGCACTGGCTCATCCGAAAACGCACATAAATACGCGCTATTGGCGGGAACCTCGGCACGCCTCGAGGACAGCAAACAGCCGACCATGCAGTTGAAAACACGATGACAAACCAGAATCACGGCGCCCAGGCAGATGCCGAGGCGTTCTACTCCACCGCCGAGGCCGCGAAGATCCTCGGCGTGTCGCACCGCACGGTCCAGCTGTGGGTCGAGTCCGGCACCTTGCAAGCCTGGAAAACCGCCGGCGGGCACCGCCGCATTGCCGCATCCTCGGTCGAAAAACTGCTGGAAGGCCGGCGCGCGGCCCTGGCCTCGCCCGGTGGCGCGTCCGCCGCGGCCAGCCCACGCCAATACAAGGTCGTGATCGTCGACGACGATCCCACCCTGTTGCGCCTGTACGAACTCGAAATCGGCGGCTGGGACTTGCCGCTGCAGCTGATCAAGGCCGGCAACGGTTTCGAAGCGCTGCTCAAGATCGGCGAGCACAATCCCGACCTACTGATCAGCGACCTCAGCATGCCAGGCATGGATGGCTTCCGCATGGTCAACAGCCTGCGCAACAATCCGCAGCAGCGCGACCTGCACATCATCATCGTCAGCGGACTCGACCGCTCGACGATCAGCTCGCTCGGCCTGCCGGCCGATATCCCGGTCTACGCCAAACCGGTGCCCTTCGCCCAGCTGCGCAGCGCCGTCGAACAAAGTCTTGCCATCTGAACCTGCGGCCGCCTGACGGTCGCGCCTGCGTTTTCCCTCCTTCGCTTTATCCCAGCACACGGCCGGTTCGACACCGGTCTGTGCGCGGCATCCATCCATCCGCGATGCGGTTTTCCAGTCCTGGCGCAACACTGCGAACACTCGCTCCTTGTTTTGATAGAAATTGTAATTGCTTTTAATCAGTAAAGTCAGTAATATCTTTCCTTACTGAAATTCAGCAAATACAGTAATTCCTTTGACTATCCCGACTTTGCGAGATCACTTGAAACGACTTCTTATTGTCCTGGCCGCGTTCGCCCTGCAGTTTGCCTGCGCTTATGTGTTTGCCACTGGCACCAACGACGGCCCTGATCTCGACCTTGCCGGCTGGGCCTGGCTCAGCGGCGCGTCGCAGCCGTGATGCAGGCCAGGCGCCGTCTGCGGCTCTATTGCCTGCTGATCGCCCTGGCTTGCAGTTAGGGCATCGCCTGCGCGGCCGCGTGTGGATGAAACGAGACTCCATCCCCACCGTAACGCCGTGACAGGCATCCACTTTGCGTAAAAACTTGACGCAAAGCACGAAAACGTTAAACTCAGAAAATATGAATACTGCCGACAATAATAATTTTGTGGAGACCGGCAGCCCAGCGACAGGATTGTCCGAGTTTTGCTCGACCGCCCAGGCGGCGGCGATCGTCGGCGTTTCCCATCGCACGATCCAGTTATGGGTCGAAAGCGGTATCCTGCATGCCTGGAAAACCGCGGGCGGCCACCGCCGCATCACCTTGGAGTCCGTCAACAAGCTGGTCGGCCAGCGCCACCAGGCGCTGTCGCCGCCAACGCTGCCGGTGCCGGTGAAGGCGGCGCGCAAGAAGCTGCTGGTGGTGGACGATGACGCCATGCTGCTGCGCCTGTACGAGCTGGAAATGGCTGGATGGGATCTTCCCTTCGACCTGCTGAAGGCGAAGAATGGCTTCGAAGCGCTGATCAAGATCGGCGAAGCGAAGCCCGACCTCCTGATCAGCGACCTGAGCATGCCCGGCATGGATGGCTTCCGCATGATCCGCACCCTGCGCGGCGACAGTGCGTACGCGGACATGGCGATCATCGTGGTCAGCGGCCTGGACAAGGGGACGGTCGCCTCGATGGGCCTGCCCGCCGATATACCGTTTTTCCCCAAGCCGGTCCCGTTCCGGGGCCTGCGCGACGCCGTAGAACGCGTGCTGCTGCCTGCCGACACCCTCGCAGCGGAGCACTGAACCGCCAACCGACTTTTTTTCGAACGACACTATGCTGGCATCGCCCTTGCCCCAAAAAGAAGCGCATCGGCTGCAGGTCCTGCTGGACCTGAACATCCTCGACACCGCCCACGAAGAACGCTTCGACCGTATCACGCGCATGGCGGCGCGCCTGTTCGACGTGCCCGTCGCCCTGGTCAGCCTGATCGACGCCGACCGCCAGTGGTTCAAGTCGCGCGTGGGCGTGACCATGGATGCCACCGACCGCGCGAATTCCTTTTGTACCCACACCATCCTGCAGGATGGCGTGATGGTGGTCGAGGACGCCTGCCGCGACGAGCGCTTTGCCGCCAGTCCGTTCGTCACCGAAGCCGGCGTGCGCTTCTATGCGGGCTATCCCCTGGCGGCGCCGGACGGCAGCCGCATCGGCACCATGTGCATCCTGGACCGCAGCCCGCGCGTCCTCGACGACGACCAACGCTCCCTGCTGCGCGACCTGGCCGGCATGGTCTCGAACGAAATCGCCGCGGCCGAGCTGCGCCGCCGGCACCAGCAGCGTCAAGAAAACGATATCTGGGTGCGCGGCCTGCTTGCCCATATTCCGGACGGCGTCCTGATGCTCGACAGCAGCGGTACCGTCCTGGCCGCCAATCCGGCGGCGGAACAACTATTCGGCACGCGCGCCGGCGCCGGCGCCCTGGCCGGCCGCGCCGCCGCCAGCCTGCTGGGCGAGGATGCCGCGCTGCTGTTCGCCCCCACCCACCGCGCCGACGACCCGCCGCAGGAAGGCGGCGGCCGCCGCGTCGACGGCAGCGTGTTCCCGCTCGAGGTCCAGGTGGCGCCGATGGACATGGACGGCCAGCAGCGTTACGCCGTCATCGTGCGCGACGTTACCCGCCAGCACGACCTGACCCTGCGCGGCCGCGCCACCGAAGAGCGCCGCCGCAAGCACTTCACCACCGCGACCCACGAACTACGCACCCCGATGGCCAGCATCCTCGGTTTTTCCGAACTGCTGCTCAAGCGCGACTTCGATCCGGCCACCAGCCGCGAACTGATCGACATCATCCACCGCCAGGCCAGCCGCCTGGTCGACCTGATCAACCAGCTGCTCGACCTGTCACGCATCGAAGCCGGGGGCATCGAGGGCCTGGCGATCGCGCCGGTCGACGTCGCCGAGCTGGTGCGGCAGACCCTGTCCGGCCTGAACGGCCTGCAGCAGGGCCACCGCATCCGGGTCGAGCTCGACGAGGGCCTGCCGCCGCTCGCCGCCGACGCCGCCAAGCTGCAGCAAGCCTTGACCAACATCGTCAGCAACAGCATCAAATATTCCAGCGAAGGAAGCCTGATCGACATCGGCGCGGCCAGCCTGCCCCTCGACGGGCGGCCGATGGTGGCAATCCGCGTCGTCGACCGCGGCATCGGCATGACCCCCGAGCAGCAAGCGCGCATCTACGACGCCTTCTACCGCGCCGGCGAATCGCAGGAAGTCCAGGGCAGCGGCCTGGGCATGACCATCTTCAAGGAAATCGTCGAACTGCACGGCGGCCACACCGAGATCGCATCGCGGCCGGGCGCCGGGACCACGGTGACGGTCTGGCTGCCGGCGGGAGCCCCCCATGGATAAAACCATCCTCATCGTCGAGGACCAGGACGACCTGCGCCTGCTGGTCCGCCTGAGCCTGAAATCGCTGGGACGCGTGCTGCTCGCCTCCAGTGCCGCCCAGGGCCTGGCCATGGTGCGCGCCGAAAAACCCGACCTGGTGACGCTCGACGTCTGGCTCGGCAATGGCGACAGCGGGCTGGACGTCTGCCGCGCCATCAAGGCCGACCCCGCCACCCGCCACGTGAAAGTCCTGCTGCTGTCCGCCTGCGGCCAGCAGAGCGACGTCGAAGCCGGCCTCGACGCCGGCGCCGATCACTACATGATCAAGCCCTTCAGCCCACAGGGGCTGGGCGAGGCTGCCAGCGCCCTGCTGGCTGCGACCTGAAGCCGCTTGACCCCGCGGTTCGACATGCAGGCAGATGCCGGGGCAAGCGACAGGAAGGCCTGATGTCCAGCAGTCTCAACCGTCCCGTAGAGCAGCTATTCCATCAAGCCGTTCCGCGCTGGTACTCGCTATGCAGGCGTGCAGCCGTCGCCGAATTGAACAGTTCATCCAGGCGCGCACGCGCTGTCATCTGTCGGAACTTGCCATTGATGGCCGGATCTCCTGCATCATGCATCGTGTCTGTCATCCACGCACTGAACGCTTGATAACGCCAAAGGCGAGGCAATACGGTGTCGGAGTAGCTGGCCAGTGCCGAAACATCTTGCTCACGCAAAGCCTTCACCAGCGCTTGAGACAGGGTATCGACATCGAACAGAGCCAGGTTCATCCCCTTGGCGCCAGTAGGCGGTACGAGATGGGCCGCATCGCCGGCGAGGAATAAGCGGCCGTGCTACATCGGGAAATGCACGACCGAGCGGAGCGGCACAAAAACCTTTTCATGGACGATCGCGTTCTCAATCGACGCATCGTCTGTCCGTCGCCGGATCTCGTCCCAAATACGCTGATCCGGCCAATCAGCTATGCCGTCTGTCAGTGAGCACTGAAGATAATAGCGGCTGCGTTGTGGCCCGCGGGGAAGCTGCGCTACAAAGCCATGCTGGCTGACACCCATGATCGGGTGGCCCTTGACCGGGGACTTGAATCGCCACGATTATCGTAGACACTCCTGAGCCATAATGTCAGGTAAAAGGAGAAGGTATGAGTGGAAAGCGGTACCCAGAGGAATTCAAGATTGCAGCGGTCAAGCAGGTGGCGCAAGGCGGTTACCCAGCGAGCGAAGTAGCGGCGCGGCTCGGGATAAGCATTCATAGCCTGTACGCCTGGACGAAGCGCTACGGCGTGCCTGAGGCAGAGCGCAAGGCTGTCGATGCCCAGTCCGACGAGACGCGGCGCCTGAAGGCCGAACTCAAGCGCGTCACGGAGGAGCGTGACATATTGAAAAAGGCCGCGGTGTACTTTGCCAAGACGTCCGGGTAAGGTACACCTTAATTGCTGAGTTACAGGACCAATTCTCGGTGCGCCGGCTGTGCAAAGTGCTCGAGGTGCATCCGAGTGGCTTCTATGCTTGGCGGCTGAACCCGGAGAGCAAGCGCGCCAAGGAAGACAAGCGCTTGCTCGTGCCGATCAAGGAGTCATGGTTGGAAAGCGGCAGCGTGTACGGCTACCGCAAGGTCAGCGACGATCTGCGCGAACTCGGTGAACAATGCGGCATCAATCGCGTCCATCGTCTTATGAGGTCGGTCGGGATTCGTTCGCAAACCGGCTACGCCAAGCGGAAATACAAACGCGGCGGTGCCCCTTCGCTGGTAGCGCCTAATCATCTGCAGCGCCAGTTCGACGTGCAGGAACCTAATCGTGTCTGGGTGACGGATATCACGTACATCCGAACATACGAGGGCTGGCTTTATCTGGCCGTAGTCCTTGATCTGTTCTCGCGCCAGGTAATTGGTTGGTCGATGAGTTCACGCATTGATCGCGAACTGGCGATGAATGCGCTCCTGATGGCCGTCTGGCGACGGCAGCCCAAGAATACGGTGATGGTGCATTCAGATCAAGGCAGTCAGTTCAGCAGCTACGACTGGCGCGACTTCCTGGAAGCACATAACCTCCAGCAGAGCATGAGCCGACGCGGGAACTGCCACGATAACGCCGTAGCCGAAAGCTTCTTTCAGCTCCTGAAACGCGAGCGAATCAGGCGCAAGACCTACGGCACGCGGGAAGAGGCAAAGCAGGACGTCTTCGATTACATCGAGATGTTTTACAATCCAAAGCGCCGGCACAGCTTCAGCAATGACTTGTCGCCGGTCGAATATGAAAAGCAGTATTTTCAGCGGCTCGCGAGTGTCTAGCAAACTCGCGGCGATTCAACTCCACCAATACGGCGAGCCAGGCGTATCCGAACTCGTGAGTCACGGTGGTGAGTATTCCATCCGGAATCGATGCGCGGCTTACGCCACGGTCTGCGTCGCAGCCGGCGATGTAATCACAGGTGAGCTCGTGCGCGCCATTGGAATCCGTGTATCTCACTTGCGGCTGAGTAGCTTCCTCGTTATGAATCGTGACCTCGCCTGCTTCGAAACGTACGTCGCCGCCCATCTCGTCTATCAATACGCGAAGCAGGTTGTTGCCCAACATCTGCTGGGTGCAAAACCTGCCTTCGCTGGCGTGGTCCCCAGTAATTTCGAAGATACGGCTGACGCCATCAGTTCGATAGTCGATCGTCTGAGCAACGGGCCCGGCAAGCAGCTTTTCTGCAAGACCCCGACGTTCGAACATCTGTACGTTCCGGGCGTCGACAACGCCAGCTCTTTGCCGCACTGTCTGAAGGTAAGCTCGATCACGTCGCTCAAGCACGACGCAATTAACGCCAGACCCATGCAGAAACGTCGCCAGCGTGAGACCGGCCACGCCAGCTCCAATGATGACGACCGGAGTATGTTCTTTGCTAGACATGCTATTTCCTTCGAAGGGTGACTGTAGAAGCAATTAGAATATAAGTAAAAGCTTGCATTTACTAATCACATTCCATTTTTCAACCGACTGCATGCCCCCCAAACCAAACATCAGCCCTAAGAAATTGCCTCGACAGCGACGTGCTATCGCGACGGTAGATGCCTTGATAGAGGCCGCTACTTACATTTTGGCCCGCGAAGGATTGGCGGGATACACTGCAAACAAGGTTGCCGAAAAGGCCGGGGTGAATATCGCATCGCTCTATCAGTACTTCCCAAACAAAGAAGCTTTACTTTTTCACATCGTCCAGCAAACTTGGGCGCGCCAATTGGACCGGCTCGCACCAATCCTCGCTCGCCCTGGACCGAATCATGCGGAAAAGTTGCGAGACTTTCTGCGAGAATTTTTCCTTACCGAAGCTGCAGAGCTTGACCTGCGACGCGCTTTACGTGCAGCGTCTGTTGATCTCAGAGAGACAGATGAATTCAAATCTCTTTTGTCGGAAGGTGCGAATCTTACGAAGCGTTTCATTGCCGAATGAAACGCGGAAAAGAGCGGATGACGGACAGCTACCTCATCAGTACGCAGCTGGAGAATTTTCCTTGGCTAAAGAAGGTTTATGAAAATTTGTCTGGGTATATCCACTTTTCGAACGCGCACATTAATTCGTCGCTACTCAACATAGGAGATGACGGAAAGTTTGATTTCCGTATCTCGGAGTATGACTTCGATTATCCCGAAGCCAGCTGGCTCGAAGTGCTCGACTGCTTCCGCGAAATTACCGGGTTATTGACTGTCCATCTAGCCGGCTACTCGATGGTGAAGAGGATGAGTCCAGATGAAGTAAAGGCAGCCCAGGCCGCGAGAAACAAAACCTGAATTGATGTGGCTAGGCACGGTAGCTATAAGTTCTAGTCAACTGTCTGTTTTATAAACGGCGACGCTTGGGTTTGGTCGCGAATAGTGCGCCATTCAAGGCGAAGTGCCTGCTGTGACGGATTCTCAAGAGATGTCAACTGGCATAGGCACAATAGGTGCCCATGCCTTACTGTCAGGCCTATCGGCGCTGGTGCAATTCGAAAAGCGCGAGCAGCACGGAAAGATTTTGCAGCGGGTCGCTAAATCGGACGAGTTTTCCATTGCTCAGCCTGACGTTTACTGTCCGGTCGCCTCTCGAGGTCATCACGTCGACCTGTGCCACGTCGGCTAGCCGAAATTGCTGCTCGCTGAATGCCTTGACGCGTACAGTTTCCCTTTCGACGTACACGCGGTAGACCAACTCATGAACGCCGATTACGACCAAGCCCAAGGCACAAGCCCACATGAACGCATGGGCAGGCCAAAGAGCGTCACGGGAGGACATCGATCCAACCACGAATACCAATGAACCACCAAACAATATGAGGGACCGTGATCGCGGGTAGCGGAACTCGCCCCCCGTCTCACGGATGCGATCCAGAGCTGGTTGATCGAATTCCAGAGCTTTTTTCGCTGACTTTTGCTTATGATCTGCTTCAGCCAGCATGAGCAGCCGTTTCGTCGAAAGCCGAACCACGACTACTATGGCTATCGACACGACGATAAAGTAGATCATCTCGGACACTGGATGGCCGATCGCCATCTGGATCCACATTTGGCCGTTGAACGCTATGAACAAGGAGATGGCAACGACAACGATTGCTCGTAGCGTTAACCATATCATTAGTTTAGTATTCGTCATTTTCCACATCCACAATCATTGCCAGCCTTAAGAGCGGCAATAACGGCTGCTTGAACAGTTGCCCCAAGTAACGCGTTTGAAAATCCTTGCACACCGAGTGTCAACCCGCGCTGCCCAGCTTTTTCTAGTCCGCTGGACGCAAGACCGCCATAAAAACCACCTGCAAGGCCACCCAGCGCTCCGCTCCAGCTATCCGACACGCCCACTTTACCGAGCAGGTAAGACGCGAGACCGCCAACTGCGCCGCCCCCGATGCTGCTTATTGGTGTATCGAGGCCGCCTGCGAAGCCAGTTATCGCGCCGCCGGCAATTTGCGACGTGCCCGACGGCGACAAATATCCAATCGCCCCGCCAATCACACCGCCAGCGGCCATACCGTAACCGATGCCATAAATGCCGCCGCCTTTGAGCGCATAGCCCCCAGATACCGCGCCGGAGATACCTCCCCCCCATGCGTTGATCGCCTTCTCGCTCAGGCAGTAAAGGCCATAGGGGTCGATGAAACTGACTGGGTTTCCTGCGGCATACAGGTACGTGTTATTGCCGCCAGCCAGACCAAGTGGGTCGCTTTGCATGTAGCGGCCGCGCTCGGGGTCAAAGTAGCGGTGCCAGTTGTACCACAATCCAGTCTCCGAATCGAAGTATTGTCCAGGGAACCCGATGTTGAACCCGCCAATCGCATCCACTACGATGCGGCGGTCATAGCCGACATCTTCGGCACGCCAGGCCACGGCGCCGGCGGGATCGGTCAGCACTTGGGGGCGCCCCAACTGATCATTGTGGCTGGCGTATAACTGGCTGGCCCGGGTGATCCCCATCAATTCTCCATCCAGGCGGACATAGTTCGTGGCCCTTGCACCGATTTCCGAAATGAGTTCGCCGCTCGGCCCGTAAATGTAATACGTGCTAGTGCCGTTTGCGATCTTAAGCACGCGCTGGTGCAGTAGGTTGTAACGATAATCAGCGACTTGGTTGCCATTCACTGCAACCGTGCTCAGGCGGCCGAATTCTTCATACGCATAGGTTCTACCGGTACCGTCCGGGCGGGTCTCGGTGGTCAGGTTCCCCAGGCTGTCGTATTGGAAATTGCTGCCCTGGCCTGGTCCGGACCACGATGCCAACCTATTGCTGTTCGCATCAGGCACGAAATCGTAGTGTGCGACGTTGCCTCGCGTGAAGCCGATTTGAGTGTCGGAAGTGGTCCAGTCGAAGGTTTGCCAATCGCCAGTCCCCAGGCCGATTACCGACAGGTGATCGTCGGCGTCGTATCGATAAATCGTGCTTCGTCCGCCGTACACGTTGTCGTCGAAGCCATCGATCAAATTCGTGCTCCCGTACTTGACCGTCAGGTCGTGCCGGGATGGACTCTGCAGGCGCTGGAGTCGCGTGTCCTTGTCGAAGGTCAGCGCTCGCGGCACGTTGTTGCCGAAGCGCCAAGCATAACGGAGATCAGTCGCAGGCTGATAGAGAATATTATTCGCAATCGTCGCCGATGCGCCGCCAAGGTTGCTCGTGAGGGCCGACACCCGGCCAGCGCTGTCGTAGGCATACCGCACGACGACGCCATCCGGGTATGTCATGCTCGCCAGTCGGCCTGCGGCGTCATATCCCCAGCTGGTGGCATACACCGAGCCGTAGATATTGTTGACCTGCTGGGTCACCTGTCCATTCGCGTTATAGGTGAAGGTTGTGCTGCCGGTCCAGTCGTTGAACCGCGCCAGGTTGCCGATGCCAAACGAACCGTCGTCGTACGTGAAGGTATAGCCGCGTGGCGCGCTCCCGTAATAGGTCTGGCGGCCGAGCTTGTCCCATGAGTAGTAAGTGACTCTTCCATCGGAAGCAGTCTTGGTTGCCATGTTGCCCGCTTCGTCGTACGTATAGGTTGTGGTCCCGGTGTCCGGGCTGCTAATGCTCGTGACGTCACCGAATCCGTTATCCGTGTAGGTGGTGGTCAACGAGCGCGGGTCGGTGACCTGCCACAGGTTGCCTTGAGGGTCATAGCGGTAGCGGGTAACGCCGCCGCCCGGGACCGTCGTAGCAGTGAGCCGGTTCTGCTCGTCGTAATCGTATGAAGTCTTGGCGTTGGCGGCGTTGGTCACCGTTTTCAGGTTGCCATTATTGTCGTAGGTGCGGTTAGTCGTCTGGCCGTTATTGCCAGTTTCGGTATAAACGCGGCCCAAGGAATCGAGGATCGTCGTCGCGCTGAACTCGCCGTCGACGGCGCCGACCGGGGTCGACCCGTTGAGCGAAGGCACCATGCGGGTAGAACTCAGTCGGCGCGAGTTGGCGCCCATGTCCACCGTGATCGTTGCATACTCGCCGAGCGCATTTCCCACGCCCGACAAATGGCTAGATGCGGTGTACTGGAAGCGCGACACCTTGCCACTTGGGTAGGTGACCGTAGCCGTCTGTCCGTCGTGCGTGTAGCTCCAGGAGGTCACCAGTCCGTTCTTGGTCTGGGTATGGAGCGCACCGTTCGGATAATACCCATAGGTGGTCACAACGCCATTCAGGTCCGTGTATTTGCCCGGCAGGCCGTCGCCAGTGTAATCCGACCAAGATTCGACTTGCCCTAACGCGTTAGTCTTGGAGACCAAGTTGCCGAAGCTATCGTATTTGAGAGTCGTGATAGCAGACCCGCCAGGAATGGAGACGGTAATCGTTTCTGTGTCCAGTGTGCCATTGGCGCGGTTCGTATAACCATACGTGACCTTGCGTTTGTCGTTGGTCTTGAGGTCGGTCTTGGTTTCGCTGGCAAGCCGCGAGCCGGAATAGGTATATTCAATCTGAAGATAGGCGCTGCCGTTGCTATCCAGGTATTCAGCCTTGCTGATTTGCGAGCCGAGCCAAGTATTGCGAACGGTTAGCGCGGATGAGGTCAAAGCGGCGGTGGTTTTTTCCTGCAGCAATCCCGTACCGTCATAAGCATATTCGGTACGGTTATTGTTCCAATCGATCTCGTAGTCGACATAGCCGTTGGTGTCGTAGACGGTTTGCGCCGCAGCTGCCGAGCAGGTGCTGGTACCAGACCTCGACACCTGTGTTACCTTGCTTTCGCC
>Ga0308168_1000971_pt1 | contig 28872 bp, 23 predicted proteins | sample PhyCR2_FD_202133 | JGI IMG/M metagenome (GOLD analysis project Ga0308168, IMG submission 202133) | Phyllosphere microbial communities from UC Gill Tract Community Farm, Albany, California, United States - DLSLRC.R2 | ecosystem: Host-associated > Plants > Phyllosphere > Unclassified | place: USA...
GGTGTGTACTCCTGTACGATTTCCTGAAATGTAATCTTCGCTTTTTGCCCATCCCCACCCGCCTGATGGATTAATCCGGGTTTCGGCGGTTTGCAGGTGGGTATTGTAGCGCAGCCCGTGGACTGCCTGACAGAGAGGAAATGATCCCCCTGTGCGCAACCGTAACGGGCACTGCGGATGACGTTCTGCACGCCGTTATCACGACGAACAGCAGCCGGGTGGGGCACGTGGCTGTGACAGGCCGGGGAAAAAAGCGGACGCAAACCAGGAACTGTATCGCGCTGCGGGTGCCGGTGAGGCCAGGCGAAACAGCAGCCAGATTAACGGAATAAACAGGTACAGCAGTAAGGGTAAATGCACCAGTAGCTGGCAGTAGCCGCAGGCGAAATCATCCATCATTCCCCCGCCACCGGGTCCCTGTTCAGCGGAGGACGGGTGAGCGTGCAGGAGGGGCATAGCGTCATGGGACAGGGCGTCCATGGGCATATCATGCATGGTCATCAGCGCAGGGTTCACTGAGGCCACCGACGCAGACATCCGCTGATGCTCCAGCGTTTGAGAGATATCCGGAGCAATAAACAGCAACAGGACCGCTAACATAGCGATCAGTGCAGGTATCCGGCGCTGCGACAGGCGATACAATGAGACCAAACAGTCAACCTAGAGCAGAATCAAAAGGTGGCGAGAGTGTAGCGATTTTCCCAAGGAATGTTAACGATCATTATTCGTCACGCCCAGGTCAGCGCTTATTTTCTGCCACGCTTTTCAGCATTGAGTGAAGATTCAAGACAGCAAATATTGCTGCCTCGTAGTACAGGGTTTGTCCCGATCCCGGGACAGGGTTTGGTAGTGTTTTCCCTTTCACCCTCTGGTTAGATAAGACTCCGGCCGGAACCGTGAGTTATTTACTTGTTACCGGAGAATACCCATGAATATTATCGCCATCACCGCCTGTCCTACCGGGGTGGCCCATACTTATCTGGCCGAAAGTAATTTAAAAAAAGCCGCCAGAAAACTGGGTCTGTCCCTGCGAGTTGAAACGCAGGGTGCCATTGAAAGCAAATATATTCTCAGCCCGGATGATATTGCTGCCGCAGATATTGTTCTGATCGCCGCCGATAAAAAAGTGGATATGGCGCGTTTTCAGGATAAAAACATTGTTGAGGTCCCGGTTGCCCGTGCGGCCAGAGACGCCGAAGGCCTGCTGAACGCGATCACCGCCGGCGAACTGGTTCCACACCGGCAGGCCGCCCCCACACAGGAGGGGGATGTAGTGCCGGTGACCCATGGCACGCGCTGGTACGCCACGTTCTATGTGCATCTGATCACCGGCGTCAATCTGATGATCCCGTTTGTCGTTGCGGGGGGGATCCTGATTGCCCTCAGCTTCTCCTTTGGCATTACCGCTGCCACGCCGGGTGATGCGCATTTCAGCCCCATCGCAAAAATGTTATCTGATATTGGCGGCGGATCGGCCTTTGCGCTGATGCTGCCGATTTTATCCCTGGGGATCAGCCAGTCGATCAGCGGTAAAATGGGCATTGTCTCCGGGGCGGTGGGCGGGATGATGGCCATCCATACCGGTTCGGGCTTTCTCGGTGCGCTTCTGGCCGGATTTATTGCGGGCTATGTGACGCTGCTGATCGTCCGCCATATCCGCCTGCCGCAGGCGGTGGCCGGTCTGAAACCAATTCTGATTGTGCCGCTGCTCAGCGTACTGATCACTGGAGTGTTAATGGTCTGGCTGATCGGTGAGCCGATTAAGCTGCTGCTGGGCTGGCTGACCACTTTCCTCAATGCCCTGGGGCAGACTAACTCCGCTATCCTCGGCCTGCTGTTTGGCATGATGGTCGCCTTTGATATGGGCGGCCCGCTAAATAAAACCGTTTGTATGTTTGCCATCGGCCTGATGTCCAGCGGCATCTATGGCCCGATCGCCGCCTGTATGGCCGCGGGGATGGTGCCCCCGCTGGGAATTGCCCTGGCTACCGTGCTTTTCCGGCATAAATTCAGCCGCAGCGAACGTGAAACCGGAAAGGTGACGTGGATCCTCGGGCTGTCATTTATCACCGAAGGGGCCATTCCCTACGCCGTATCGGATCCGCTGCGGGTGATCCCGGCTATTGTGGCGGGTTCAGGCCTGGCCGGGGCGTTGTCAATGGCAATGGGCTGTGCCTCACGCGCGCCTCACGGCGGGATTTTTGTCATGTTTATTCCTAACGTGATCGCCAACCTGGCGGCCTATCTGCTGGCGATTGCGGCGGGGTCACTGCTGACGGCCGTGATCCTGTGGTTCCTGAAAAAGGATGTGACAGAGGTGACGGCATCATAAGGGGGAGGGAAGGGAGAAAAGGGGCGAACCTGTCTGGCAGGTTTGCCCCATCAGGACGGCAGGTTAATCCTCTTCATCATCGTCAAGCTCAACGGGGGAGACAAACCCGTCAGGCTTAATGGCCAGCAGATCGCAGCGCAGGTGATCGATAACCTGTTCGGCCGTATTACCTAAAAATGCCGCTGACAGGCCAGTACGGCCGATAGTACCCAGCACGACAACGCCGGCGTCAAGATGTGCAGCCAGTTCAGGAATCACCTCTTCAGGCAGCCCTTTTTCAACGTGGGTAAACTTTTCATCGATGGAGAACGACTGACGAAGTGCTTTCATCGCGACCAGATGCTGTCCCCGGATGGCGTCGTTATAGACGCTGGGGTCAAAGTCCGGGAGTTCAATTGCAATATTGATTGGGGTGACAGGATAGGCGCCGACAAGATGGACTTCCGTATGGTTGACCCGCTCGGCCAGCGCCAGGGTTTCTTTCACCAGTTTACTGTTTAACGGATCGTGATGGGGTTCTTCACTGGCCAGGTTAACCGCCACCACGGCTTTGCCTCCCTCTGGCCACACCTGATCCTTAACCATCCAAACGGGGCACGGGCATTTGCGCAGCAGGTGCCAGTCTGTCGGGGTAAACACCACCGACTGCAACCGGTCGTGCTGGTGAGCCATCTTGATAACCAGATCGTGTTTGTTGTTCAGCACTTCCAGGATGATCGCTTCGAAAGGGCGATTGTGCCAGATCACTTTAATATCAATCTGAACACCGGCGGCGAGATAAGCCTGTGCCTGTTCGCGGATCCACTCTGTACGTTGACTGATGACACCTTTCCGCATGGTCACCCGCTCATCAGGCGATAACAGCGTGGTCATCTCGTAGGAGAAGTCGTAAATGGGGAGGAAACAGGTAATTTTACCGCCAAGACGCTGATTAAGGTAGACAGCGCGGCGAAGAGCGGGCTGGTCGTCCTGTTGCGGATCGATTGCTACCAGAATGTTTTGATACTGAGCCATAACGGTTTCTCCTTACACTGAGCGTGTCAGTTTAAAGATAGCCCAATCGCTCTAAAGGAAGAAAGGAAAAAGTTGTTGCCGGATCAATAAAATAAGAAATATTGATCCGGCAGCCATCAGGCGGCAGTGTGGCTCTGGCCCGCAAGCTCTGAAAGGATTTCATGATTTTCGATGGTGATATATTTGCCTTTTACTGCCAGCATCCCACTTTTCTGGAAGCGGCCCAGCAGGCGACTAATGGTTTCCACCGTTAACCCCAGGTAATTACCGATATCACCACGGGTCATGGTCAGACGAAACTCTCGCTGTGAGAATCCGCGCTGACCAAAGCGACGTGACAGGCCATAGATAAAGGCGGCCAGACGCTCTTCCGCATTTTTCTTCGACAGCAACAGGATCATTTCCTGGTCGCCTTTAATCTCACCGCTCATCAGACGCATCATCTGCTGACGCAGACTGGGCATTTTGCCTGAGAGATCGTCGAGGGTTTCAAAGGGAATTTCACAGACCATCGCCGTTTCCAGTGCCTGAGCAAAGCTGGGGTGTTGACTGCCGCTGATGGCGTCAAAACCGACCAGGTCGCCCGCCAGATGGAAGCCGGTAATCTGCTCATCACCCTGTTCGGTGATGGTGTAACTTTTTATGGTTCCGGAGCGAATCGCATAAAGGGAACGTAATTCGTCACCGGCTTTAAACAGGGTTTGCCCTTTTTGAATCGGTTTTTTACGCTCAATGATGTTATCGAGCTGGTCCAGCTCGTGCTCGTTAAGCGTGAAGGGGATACAAAGCTGACTGATGCTGCAATCCTGGCAGTGAATGGCGCAGCCACCCGATTGTATGCGTCTTGTGATAATTCGCTTTTCCGGAATCATAGTGTACGCTCGATGATAATTGACTGACATCAATTTAGCACTTTTCACCGGGTCAAGGGAACTCATCTGACTTGTTTTAGGCACAATAAATATGTGGACGTTATTTATTAATTAAACTGTTGTGAAATTTGTGTAAAAAATAACCTCGCGATCGGAAGATTCGTATTTTTCAGGGAAGAATTAAACGTACTCTCACTTTTTTAATCAAATCAATAAAGTGCTCTTACCGATCTGTGCCTGTAGGGGGAGCTGATGATAAAGGCACTTTTTTGCTAAACTCACTCCGGCAACGACACCGTTTCTGCGCCATATACGTGAAGAGAAAGAGGGCGAATGATGACCATCAAACTTGATGAGCAATCACTGTTTCTACAAGCGATGGAGGACGTCAGGCCGCTGAAAGACTGTGACAGCACGCTGTGGCTGAAACCCCCGACGTCGAAAACGGCCGTATCGACGGATATCCAGTGGGATAATCCGCTGACCACTGGCCTGCTGGATATCGTGCCGTTGACGGTGCCGCTGGAATTCAGAGCAGAAGGGATCCAGCAAGGCGTCCTGGACAAACTGTCTCAGGGGAAATATCCGCCGGAGGCGACCCTGAATTTACTCCGCCACTCCGTCGAGCAGTGCCGCCAGTCTCTCTATCTGTTTATACGCCAGACCTCCCATGAGGGACTGAGGAATCTGCTGATCGTTCATGGTAAAGGGCGGGATGACCGCTCACATGCCAATGTGATACGCAGCTATCTGATGCGCTGGCTGCCGCAGTTTGAGGAGGTGCAGGCCTTTTGCTGTGCCGCGCCGCAGGACGGAGGCAGCGGAGCATGTTATGTGGGCCTGCGAAAAAACGAGCAGGCCCGGCAGGAAAATCGTGAGCGCCATGCCAAACGTAGCCGCTGAGAGATTATCCGGCGTGTGATTTACGGATGGTCGCCAGCAGGATCTCGGCACTGAGGGTCAGCTTCTCGCCTGAGCGGGTCATGATCCCGATAGCTTCCCCCGGCCCGTGTGAAGCAACCGGCAGCGCGGCAAGCGAATGGTGCAGTAAGTCCTCTTTGATGGCCCCCGACGGCACGAACCAGACATAGTCATAACGCAGTGCCAGTTGACGGGCCAGTGAGGTTGAAGAGGTTTCCACCAGTGTGCCCGGCAGCACGCAGCCCTGCTCTTTCAGCATCGCCTCCGCGAGACGGCGCGGTGCCGTGCCTTCGGGAGAGATCACCACCGGCCAGGAGAGGGCCTTCGACAGCGTGACGTTGTCACTTAAAAGCGGATGATCCGGCCGCACGACCAGGCGCAATGACTCCAGAAACAGCAGTTCATAGGTCAGCCCGGTCATCAGCCCGGGATCGGCCATACGGCCAATACCGACGTCAAATTCCCCCGCTTTGATCGCCGCAATCAGGACATTGTTGTGTAAGGTCGCGACCTGAATAATGGCCTGCGGCTGCTGCTGATGAAAACGATGAAGAATGGAAGGCAACATGCCGAGCGCCACAGTGGTCAGCACCCCGAGGCGCATCACTTCCGGCGATTTTTCCTGCGGCAGCGTAAACGACTGTCCGGCGTGGTTTAACGCATCCAGAATACGCACCGCGTGGGTGAGAAACTGTTCTCCCATGGTGGTCAGCTGCGCGCCCAGACGGCCGCGTTCGAACAGCCGCACGCCAGCCAGCTCTTCCAGCTCGTTCAGGGTTTTCGATAGTGCGGGCTGACTGAGAGACAGGGTTTCAGCGGCACGGCCCAGCGTCCCCTGTTGCGCAACGGCGACGAAGGTATGTAAATGGCGCAGCCGAATACGCTGATTAAACTGATATTTTTTGTCCATACAGCAGAGTAATAACGGCCCGGACAGACTGGCAAGATCTCAGTGATTGTTTTGTTAACCTTATTGCAAAATTTGATTAACATTTAGCGTGTTTAAAGGCGTATCCATTACTTCTGGTAGGAAAAACTGATGCGCACCATACGCAGTGATTATTAATCCCCCACCCAAAAGCGGGAAAACTCCCGGAGAAAAGGGGGCTTACCTGGGGCAGGGTTTTGCGCAAGACAGGCATATTTTCCCAGGAGTATTGCATAACAATCCGTTATGATAACCGACACTTTTTCTACCAACCTTTGCGCTAATCGTTATCCGCCAGGGGTTAATACTGCCTGTTATGGAGCGCGAAGTGGACAGTACCGCAGCCATCGATATCCGTACGTTGATTAATCAGGGCACATTGAGTCGTTATCAGAAACGCATTATCGCCCTGAGTTTTGCCGTTGTTGCCATGGATGGTATGGATATCGCCCTGATGGGCTTTATTGCCCCTGCGCTGAAAAGTGCCTGGGGGGTAAGCAACCATCAGCTTGGCGCAGTGATCAGTGCGGCGCTGATTGGCCTGGCGCTGGGGGCCATGGTGGCCGGCCCCCTGGCCGACCGCTTCGGTCGTCGCGTCATTATTATCAGCAGCGTCTTTTTCTTCGGCTTATGGACGCTGGCCACGGCGTTCTCGCAAAACCTGGATCAGATGATGCTTTTCCGCTTCCTCACCGGGCTGGGGCTGGGGGCGGCGATGCCGAACGTCGGCACGCTGGTGGCGGAATACTCCCCTGAGCGCCGCCGCGCTTTTCTCATCACCGTCGTGTTCTGCGGCTTTACCTTTGGTGCCGCCACCGGCGGCTTCGCGGCCTCATGGCTGATCCCCAACTATGGCTGGCACGCGGTGCTGATCATGGGCGGCGTGCTGCCGTTGATGCTGGTACCGCTGCTGCTGCGTGGTTTACCCGAGTCTGTGCGCTTTATGATTGCCCGCAACCACCCGACAGCCCGGATCCGCCAGATCGTGGAGAAAATGCACCCGGGACACGTGGATGAAAATAGCGTGTTCATCCGCAGTGAGGCCGCGAGCAGTGAAGGGGCCGTCAAGATTGTGGTGTCGCGGCGCTATCTGTTTGGCAGCCTGATGCTGTGGGGCAGCTATTTTATGGGGCTGTTCCTGGTCTACCTGATTGGCTCGTGGCTGCCATCGCTGGTGAAAGACGTGGGCATGACGGTGACACAGGCCGCGCTGGTGACCGCCATGTATCAGGCGGGCGGAACGGTGGGTTCGCTGTTTGCGGGCTGGATGATGGACCGTTTTAATGCCAACCTGGCGCTGGCGGCGATCTATTTCACCGGTGCGATAGCTACCGTCTGTATCGGTTATGCGCCCGCTGAAGTCTGGGTGCTGGGCGGGGTGGCGTTCTGCAGCGGTTTTTGTCTCAACGGAGCCAATACCGGGATGAATGCGCTGTCAGCCAGCTACTATCCGACCCATGCGCGGGCCACCGGATCCAGCTGGATGCATGGCGTGGGGCGCATCGGCGCCATCCTCAGTGCCTTTGCCGGGGCGCAAATGCTGTCGCTTGGCTGGAATATCACCGACGTCTTCTCCTTCCTGGCCATCCCGGCCGTGCTGACTACGCTGATGCTGGTGGCAAAATACCGCTACGGCTACCAGCGGGTAAGCTGAAGAAGCATTTGGGTGCACCGGGCGACCGAATAAAAAGGTCGCCCCCTGCAGCGTCTGTGGCTGGCCTTTTTCCCGGTCAGCCCGTCCTATTGCAAACTACTGTTACTGACCAGCGTAAAGCGGCCTGCGCCAAGAAACATCACCGCCAGCGCGCCAAAGAGGTAAAGTGCTTCTCCTTCCAGCGCCCAGGCTCCGACCCCGGTGCGATCCCACACCGCACCGCTTTTCACCAGCAGCGTCGCCACCACCAGATTTACGGCAATAATAAACGCCGCCGGGCGGGTCATCAGCCCGACAATAATCATCGCCGGTGCCAGTACTTCCCCAATGTAAGCGCCATAGGCAATAAAACCGGGCAAACCCTGTGCATGCAGCAGTCGGGCGATCCAGCCGACCCCGTGCTCAATTTTAAATACACCGTGAAACAGCAGCAGTGCGCCGAGTGACACGCGCAATACCAGCCGGCCCAGGTCCGGATGGTCACAGAGACGGGAAAAACCATTATTTATAGCGGTAAACATAATGTGATCCTTGCAGGTCAGGGCGGAACTCTACCGCCAGCAGCTGGCGATCATCGCACCCGTTCAAACGGTGCTTGTATCAGCATAATCTGCAAATGACACGGCATGATGGACTTTCTCTCTTAGTCTGCAAATAATTACCGCGGATATCACACGGAAGCCCCCATGAAAAACGAACAGACATTACGGATTATGACGGCAGAAGGCTGCCTGCGCGGGAAGAGGGAGGAGAACGTCTTCGTCTTTAAGGGCATTCCTTACGCCGCGCCCCCCGTGGGTGAACAACGCTGGAAAGCGCCAAAACCAGTCACGCCCTGGGAAGGGGAAAAAGAAGCGACAGCGTGGGGGCCTGCCAGCTGGCAGAGCCTGGAATATTGTCTGGCGGTAGGCGGGGGGGACCCCGGGGGTTTCAGCGAGGATTGCCTGTATCTGAACGTCTGGACGCCGGACGCAGAGCCATCCACACCGCTGCCGGTCATGGTGTGGATCCACGGTGGAGGCTACACCGTGGGATCCGGCGGGTTAACGCCCTATCTGGGGGCACCCCTGGCGGCACGCGGCGCCGTGGTTGTCACACTAAACTACCGTCTGGGGCATCTGGGGTTCTTTGCGCATCCGGCGCTGGACCGCGAGTATGCTGACGGCGAGGTGGTGAATAACTTTGCGCTGCTCGATCAGATCGCTGCCCTGCAGTGGATACAGCGCAACATTCGGGCCTTTGGTGGAAACCCGAAAAACGTCACGCTGATGGGCGAATCCAGCGGTGCCCGCAGCGTACTGTCCCTGTTTGCTTCACCGATGGCAAAAGGACTGTTCCATAAGGGGATTGTACAGAGTGCCTACAGCGTCCCGGACGTCTCCCGGGCAGAAGCCCTGCAAAAAGGCGAAGCGCTGGCCCGTCATTTCGATCTGCAGGATGCCAGCGCGGAGCAACTGCGCGCCCTGCCAGCGGATGCGTTCTGGCCGCTGGCGCGCTCGCTCACCCTGGGGCCGGTGGCGATCCACGGGGACTGCGTTCTGCCGCAGCCGATGCTCAGCGCTTTCGCCTCCGGCCAACAGCAGCGGCTGCCGCTGATGATTGGCAACAACAGTGATGAAGCAAGCGTGCTGGCCTTTTTTGGCGTGGATGCAGCAAAGGTGATCGCGGATATGCGTACGAAGCATCCGCTGGCGCTGCGGCTGATCAAGTTACTGTACCGTGACGTGTGGGATGATGCGGAGCTCGGGCGACAGGTGGCCCGGGATATGACCTTTACCACTCTGGGCTATGTGGCGGCGCTGGCCCAGCACCGCACAGGCACACCAACCTGGCGCTATTACTTTGATTACGTATCAGAGAACGCGCGCGATCTTTACGCGCACGGGACCTGGCACGGCAATGAAATTCCCTATGTCCTGAATACGCTGGCGCAGATGGAACCGACGGAGAGTGCCCGCCCGTTCACCGCGGCAGACCGGGATTTTTCATGGCGTGTCAGTGAATACTGGCTGCGTTTTGCGCGGGATGTGACGGTATTTTCACCCCAGATTAGCGGCGAAACGGACTGGCCTGCCTGGCGCCCCCGGCAGGATATCACCCTGCGTTTCGGTCAGAATGGCCAGGCGGGGATCGCCATTGAAAAACGCTTTATGCGACGCAGAATGCAGGTGTTTCGTCTGCTGATGAAGGCATTTGTCCATCTGCGCCATGAATAGCGCCGCATTACCAGCCTGATACTTAATATATTCTGCTGTATTTAAAATGCCCTAAACTGCAATAAAACCGCATCATAGCAATAAGTTATGATTTACCCTGGGAAAACTAAGGGCAAAAATGCTGCAATATAAGTCGTGTTAATTTTTTGAGTTTCCTCTGCTTCCGTGCCGATAACTAAGGGTGATAGCCCTCAGATAACAACATTTTAATCGGTATCACCAGGTCACGGAGTCACTATGAAATTCTTAAAAAATTATACAATCCGCGCAGTATTATTGTGGATTTTGGGCATTTTCTGCCTGCTCTGGGGCGCTGTAGGCTTGTACAGCGTTTATTCCCTGAACCAGCTGAGCGAGGGCAATGCCGTCGATCGCCATCTGGTCGGTCAGATGAGCACCTTAAGCAAAGGTAACGACCAGTATTTCCGCGTTATCACGCGTTTATCCCGTGCCACAGAATCCAAAAAACCGGAGGACATGGCGTCGGTGCAGAAAGCGCTGGATAACATGACCACGCTGCTGGCCGATTTCAAACAACAGTCACCGGGCCCGCTGGATGCGCAGTATGCCGCCAGTGCGATTGCCAGCTGGCAGAAGCTGCTGGATGAGGGGGTTGCGCCCCAGGTGCGTCTGGCACAGCAGGGATCGCCGGATGACTATCGTCGCCACGCTGCCAGCGTGACGCCAGCCCTCAGCCGCGATTTCGGTGCCAGTGTGGAAAAATTTAATACCGCCGCTGCCGATAAGCTCGATGCCACGCGCATCACGGTCGATCATCTGACCCACACCACCAAAGCGGTACTGGTGATGGCGGTGATTGCCGGACTGCTGATCCTGCTGTTTACCGATCGTTATCTGGTGGTGATGCTGGTGCGTCCGCTGGCCACCATTCGGGAACACTTCCGCGTGATTGCCGATGGTGACCTGACCCAGCCCGTCAATGATTTCGGCCGCAACTGCGTCGGGAAGCTGGTTCCGCTGCTGCGGGCAATGCAGGACAGCCTGCGTGATGCGGTCAGTTCAATCCGCAGCGGGACTGAAAATATCCATCGCGGTGCCGCAGAAATTTCCTCCGGTAATAACGATCTCTCCTCGCGTACGGAAGAGCAGGCCTCGGCCCTGGAGCAGACGGCAGCCAGCATGGAGCAACTGACTGCGACGGTGAAATTCAACGCCGATAACGCCCGCCAGGCCAGTTCGCTGGCAGATAATGCCTCTTTAACCGCCAGTAAGGGCGGCAAACTGGTCAGTGAAGTGGTCAGCACCATGCAGGGCATTGCCGGCAGTTCGAAGAAAATCGCTGAAATTACCACGGTCATTAACAGCATCGCTTTTCAGACCAATATCCTGGCGCTGAATGCGGCGGTGGAAGCGGCCCGTGCGGGAGAGCAGGGGCGTGGTTTTGCCGTGGTTGCCAGTGAAGTCCGTAATCTGGCGCAGCGCAGTGCCGGGGCGGCAAAAGAGATTGAAACGCTGATTGCCGACTCCGTCTCCCGCGTGGATACCGGATCTAAGCTGGTTGGTGAAGCGGGCAGTACCATGGACGATATTTTGCAGTCGGTGGCAGAAGTCACGGAGATCATGAAGCAGATTGCCTCCGCCTCGGAAGAGCAGAGCAAGGGGATTTCTCAGGTCGGAACGGCGATTTCCGAAATGGACAGCGTCACCCAGCAGAACGCCTCGCTGGTTGAGCAGGTTTCGGCGGCAGCCAGTGCGCTGGAACGCCAGACGGAAGAGCTGACGCTGTCGGTGGCCAAATTCCGCCTGACAGCCAGCAGTGCGCCTGCGGGTCATGCGGCTGCCCGGCCAGCGGCGCTGAAAAGTCCGCTGAGAAGCTCGGGTGCGCCGAAGGCTGGCGCCGCTGACGAATGGGTCTCCTTCTAAGACGGTTGACTTAACCATGCCACCAGCTCATCCAGCAGCGGTGGCGACAGAGCAGACGGGCGTCGGATCAGACTGTAGACCGCGCCCGTTTTCACACTGCCCGCAAAGGGTGCCACCAGACGTCGCATCCTCAGATCCTCAGCAATTAACGTCACATCGGCCACCGTCACGCCAAATCCCTGAATGGCCGCGCTGATGGCCAGATCCATCGTGGAAAAATGCTGATTCCGCTTCATCACCAGCGTGCATTGCTGCGCCTGTAACCACAGCTGCCAGTCGCGGCTGTCGGCGGTGGGATGCAGAAATGTCATCCCGGACAGCGTGTCGATCGCCGGCCTGGCAGGCAGCAGCGACAGTGCCATCACCGGCGTCAGCGCCTCTTCGAACAGCAGTACGCTGTTGCGCGGGCTGCTGCCGTAGAGGATCGCCGCATCAAAATGCGCTAACTGACTGTGGTGATCCACTGTGGTGGTCAGCGAAACGTGCAGCTCAGGGCGCGCTTTTTCCAGTGCCACCAGTTTCGGTACCAGCCAGCGCATGGTACAGGTGGGTGCTTTCAGTCGGATGGTGGTGTGCTGCCTGCTGGCCTGCTGTGCGGCATCCTGCATCTGCTGATAACCACTCTGCAGCGCGGGCAGCAGGCTGGCCCCCTGCGGCGTCAGGTGCAGGCCGCGTGCGTGGCGGTCAAACAGCGGGAACCCCAGCCAGGCCTCCAGCGCGGCGATTTTGCGGCTCACCGCTCCCTGAGTGATGCACAACTCGCCGGCGGCGTGCGTCAGATTAAGGTGACGGGCGGTCACAATAAAAGCATGGATAGCATTTAACGGCAGCGGACGCTGAGACATCGGGTTCTCTGAGCAATGAGAAAAAGTCATGGCTATTATGACAACATTTCGCTTGTCGCCTCAAGTGCCGCCACGTAGAACTGGCATCATCACTCTTTTCCCGACTGGAGTCGCCATGACCCTCACTTCTGCGGTGCAGCAGCGTTCTAAACTCCCGGATGTTGGCACCACGATTTTTTCAGTAATAGGCCAGCTCTCCGCGCTGCATAACGCCATTAACCTCTCACAGGGCGCGCCGAACTTTCCGTGCGATCCGCTGCTGGTAGAGGGGGTAACCCGAGCCATGCAGCAGGGGCATAACCAGTATGCGACCATGACCGGGCTGCCCGCGCTGAGAGAGGTGCTGGCGGCCAAAGTCGGTACGCTCTACGGGCAAAAATATGATGCCGCCAGTGAAGTTCTGATCACCGCCAGTGCCAGTGAAGGGCTTTATTCGGCCATCGCCGGGCTGGTGCATCCGGGGGATGAAGTGATCTTCTTTGAACCGGCGTTCGACAGCTACGCGCCGATCGTGCGCTTGCAGGGCGCAATCCCGGTCGGCCTGAAATTACAGGTGCCGGAATTTGCCATTAACTGGGATGAGGTGGCGGCTGCTATTACGCCGAAGACCCGCATGATCATCATCAATACGCCGCACAACCCCAGCGCCCAGGTACTGGGCGCGGAGGATCTGCACCGTCTGGCGGCGCTGACGCGCCATACCGATATCGTCGTGCTGTCGGATGAGGTGTACGAACATATCCTGTTTGACGGCCGTCAGCATCACGGCATGGCCACCCATCCGGAGCTGGCGCAGCGCAGTGTGATCGTCTCCTCCTTCGGGAAAACCTTTCACGTTACCGGCTGGCGCATCGGTTATCTGCTGGCCCCGGCAGCGCTGATGGAGGAGGTGGTGAAAGTGCATCAGTTTATGATGTTCTCGGCCGATACGCCGATGCAGGTGGCCTTTGCTGAGTATCTTCAGCAACCGGCGCACTACCTGGGGCTGGGCGACTTTTATCAGCGTAAGCGAGATCAGCTGGCCTGCCTGCTGCAGGACTCACCGTTCACGCTGCTGCCATCGGCGGGATCGTTCTTTATGCTGGCCAGCTATGCAGATTTCAGTGACGAGTCTGACAGTGAAATGGTAAAACGGCTGATCGTTGATCACGGCGTGGCGACTATTCCGCTGTCAGCGTTCTATACCGATGGGACAGACAACAAATTGATCCGTCTCTCTTTCGCAAAAGACGAAGCCACCTTGCAGGCAGGCGCACGCGCACTCTGTCAGGTCAAGCCTCGCTAACAGCATCACCTTGAGGGTAAATGAATGAAAAAACTGAATGCGTTGTTTGTGGCAGTCGGGTTGCTGTCGTCGGTGTCAGCGCTGGCGCAGGATACGCTGCGCTACGGTCTGGAGTCACAGTATCCGCCCTTTGAAAGCCGCAACGCCTCAGGCGAGCTGGAAGGCTTTGACATCGAGCTGGGCAAAGCGATTTGCCAGGTGGGCAATTTCAAGTGCAGCTGGGTGGAAAGCAGTTTTGATGCCCTGATCCCGGCACTGGCGGCGAAAAAATTCGACGCCATCAACTCGGCGATGAACATCACTGAAGCCCGCATGAAAAGCATCGGCTTTACTCAGCCGATTTACCGCATCCCCAACATGCTGATTGCCAAAAAAGGGTCGGGGCTGCTGCCTACCGTGGAGAGCCTGAAGGGCAAGAACATCGGTGTCTTGCAGGGTTCCGTGCAGGAAACCTATGCGAAAAAACACTGGGAGCCGCAGGGTGTGACGGTGACACCGTATCAGGATCAGAACCAGGTTTACAACGACATGGTCGCGGGACGCCTGGACGGAACCCTGGTGATGTCGGCTGCCGGTCAGTCTGGCTTCCTGGAAAAACCGCAGGGGAAAGCATTTAGTTTCGCCGGTAAGGCCGTGGAAGATCCGCTGGTACTCGGTGTCGGCATTGGATTTGGTCTGCGTAAAGACGATGCCAAATTGAAAGCAGCGCTGGATGCCGCTATCGTTAAGATACAAAACGATGGTACCGTGACCAAACTGGCCGCGAAGTTCTTCCCGGGTATTGATGTGGCGGTGAAGTAAGTCGCTCCGGCGGGCCGGATAAACACCCGGCCCGCCCTGAGCCCTTCCTTTATCAGGAAGCCCGCCAGACGGACTGTCCCTTCCTCATCAGGTATACCGATACGTTATGTCACGCGCCCAACGTCTGCTCGATATTCTGCAAGTCCTGCGTAACCACCGCTTCCCCGTCACGGCACTGCAGCTTGCCAGCGAATTTAATATCAGCACGCGAACGCTTTACCGGGATATCGCCACGCTACAGCAGCAGGGGGCCGATATTGTCGGCGAGCCGGGTCTGGGCTACGTACTGCGACCGGGTTATACGCTGCCACCGCTAATGTTCAACCCCCAGGAAATTGCCGCCCTTGTCCTCGGTTCTCGCTGGGTGACGCGCCGTGCCGACGATGAACTGGCGACGGCAGCGCACTCCGCGCTGAGCAAGATCGCTGCCGTACTGCCGGGGGATCTGCGTTCACAGCTGGAGTTGTCGACGCTGATGGTGGGGCCAAATGCGCAGGCACCCGCCATCGACATTGACGTTGCCGTATTGCGGCAGGCCATCAGTGAGCAATATGTGATTGATATCGAATACAGGGATCTGAAGGGCAAATGCTCAAAGCGCAGAGTCTGGCCGCTTGCCGTGGGCTTTTTTGAGTCCGTGCAACTGCTTGTTGGCTGGTGTGAAGCGCGGGCGGATTACCGCCATTTCCGCCTTGACCGTATAACTCAGCTTCAGCTCATGCCGCAGCGTTATCAGCCTGCGCGTGCGCAGCTGATGAAAGAGTGGCGTGAACGGCATAATATTCCCCCACAGGGATTTGGCTACTGACAGAAACTGTCATTCCCCTCGCTTAGGCTGGGACCGTTCATTCACTGAAACGGAAATACGCCAATGAAAGCACTCGACTTTACCATTCTGTATGTTGCCAGCCCGGCTAACAGCGCGGCCTTTTACCAGCGGATACTGAACGTTGATGCCGTCGAATTATCATCCACTTTTGCCATGTTTATCCTGCCGTCTGGCGGTCGTCTCGGGCTGTGGATCGCCTCCGGGGTGACGCCACCGGTGAGTGCCGGAACCAGCCAGTCGGAGATTGTGTTTACCGCAGAGAGTCGTGACGAAGTGGATAATCTCTTCAACCAGTGGCAGGAAGGGGGCGTTGAGATCCCCGACCCGCCGGCAAGGCTGGATTTCGGGTATACCTTTACCGCCTGCGACCCTGACGGGCATCGTCTGCGTGTGTATGTTTATGAGGAGTGAGGCGGGTCAGCGTCGCTCAGCGACGTAACGGTCGTTAACGGCACATCCTTGTGCCGGTTTTAACACCGGCAGCGTGCAATCCTGGCGCGGAGATGGGGCAGTTTGAGGTAAGCCCGGCGTCACGCGGCAGGGCGTCGCGTGACGGGGCCCGCAGGGATGCGGGCTTTGCCGATCCGGCGTGCTCAAACTGGCCTCAGATCGGAAAGCGAACTGTCAGCCAAAAAAATGACTGAGGATTTTCAGCCCTACGGCAGGAGGTACTTTTCAGTCAATCTGCTAACGATTACTCCGCTGCCAGCAGGCAGATTTTTTCCGCCAGCAGGTAGGATTTCACGAACGACGGCACCGGCAGGAACTCAAACTTTGAGTGGAAATTATGCGCGCCAGTAAAGAAGTTCGGCGTTAATAACCCTTTTGCAGACAGCGCTGCACCATCCGTGCCGCCGCGCATCGGGATCACCTTCGGTTCAATTTCCAGTGCCTTCATCGCGGCAAAGATCAGGTCAATCGGGCGCTTGTCGTCGCCGATCGCATTGCTGATGTTGCTGTAGGTATCTGAAATCGACACGGCGACCTTGCCGGTCGGATAGGCCTGGCGAATGATCTCCGCCACCTGATGCATCTGCTGTTTACGCTGCTCAAAGCTGGCCAGATCGAAATCACGAATGGAGGCTTTCAGGTGCGCCTCACTGGCGTTGGCCTGCATATCATTAAACCAGGTATAGCCTTCGCGTCCGGCGGTATGCTCCGGGGTCTGCTGACGGTCAAAGTGACTGATAAAATCCCAGGCCATCAGCAGCGGATTGACCAGTACCCCCTTGCCCGACATCGGATGCGCCGTTACGCCGGTCAGCGTAATCTCCGCGGCGGCGGCGTTAAAGTTCTCATACACCACTTCCCCCAGTTCGCAGCAGTCGATGGTATAGGCGAAGTCCACGTCAAAGCGGCTTTTCAGATCCAGCGCCTTCGCGCCGCGCAGGCCAATCTCTTCGTCCGGAACAAAAGCCACCACGATATCGCCGTGGGGCTGGGCGTCGGTCAGGTTCTCCATCAGCGTCATCACCACCGTGACGGCGGCTTTGTTATCGGCTCCCAGCACGCTGGTACCATCGCTGAAGATAATATCCTGGCCGTGATAGGCCTCGATTTCCGGGTGTTGCGTCCGGCGCAGCCAGATATCCTGCGCAGCATTCAGGCACAGGTCTTCCCCTTCATAGCGCAGGGTCTGGGGATGGATATGCGGGGAGAGGCCAACATCAACGGTATCAATATGGGTGATAAAACCGATGCGTGGGGCGCCGGGGCGATTGCCGGGCTTCACCGCCGTTACCGTGGCAAACTCATCGATAACCACCTTCTGCAGGCCAAGCTGGCGCAGTTCGTCAGCCAGCAGCCGGGCCATCTCATGCTGTTCCGGGGTGCTGGGCAGGACGGTGGCCGCCGCATCACTCTGGCTGGTAACGGCCAGGTAGCGATAAAAACGTTGAGTAAGCTGGCGTGCCAGTGAATCTGTCATAAGCTTTCCTTATTTGTCTCGGGCGGCATGATTTCGGTAATGTGCGAAATCATGTTATTCATGAATGGGTTATTTACAGGTTTACGCACCACCCCCTGATAATGTCAAATAAAAAGCGAGGATGGAGATGAAGAAAGTGGTATTACGCACGGTACTGGCGGCTCTGGCGCTGACCGTCGCGTCAGCGGTTTCAGCGAAGACGCTGGTGTTCTGCTCTGAGGGATCGCCAGAAAACTTTAACCCGCAGCTGTACACCTCCGGCACCAGCGTCGACGCCAGCGCGGTACCCATTTACAACCGCCTGGTCGACTTTACGCCCGGTACCACCACACTGATCCCGTCACTGGCGGAAAGCTGGGAGATCAGCCCCGATGGCACCGTCTACACCTTCCACCTGCGCAAGGGCGTGAAGTTCCACAGTAATAAAAACTACACGCCGACGCGAGACTTTAACGCTGACGATGTGATCTTCTCGTTTATGCGCCAGAAAGATCCGGACAATCCGTATCACAAGGTCTCGAACGGCAGTTACACCAACTTTGAAAGCCTGGAGTTTGGTACCCTGCTGAAAGGCATCGATAAAATCGACGATCATACCGTGCGCTTTACCCTGGCTCATGCCGAAGCGCCGTTCCTTGCCGACCTGGGCTGGTACTTTGCCTCGATCCTCTCGGCAGAATATGCCGATGCCATGCTGAAAGCCGGCACACCGGAAAAAGTCGACCGGGAACCGATTGGCACCGGGCCGTTTGAACTGGCCCAGTATCAAAAAGATTCCCGCATTCTGTTCCGCGCCTTCCCGGGATACTGGCAGGGGAAAGCGAAGCTCGACCGTCTGATCTTCACCATCACGCCGGACGCCTCGGTGCGTGCGGCCAAGCTGGAAAAGAATGAATGTCAGGTGATGCCGTTCCCGAACCCCGCCGATCTCAAGCGCCTTGAGGCCAACCCAAACATCACCATGATGCATAAGGCCGGGCTGAATACCGGTTTCCTGGCGTTTAACACCCAGAAAGCACCGCTTAACAACGTCAAAGTGCGCCAGGCCCTGAGCATGGCCATTAACAAGCCCGCGATTATTGAAGCGGTCTTCCAGGGCACCGGCACGGCGGCAAAAAACCTGCTGCCCCCGGGCGTGTGGAGCGCGGATCAGGATCTGAAAGACTATGATTACGCGCCAGAACAGGCCAAAGCGCTGCTGAAAGAGGCGGGCATCGCCCCGGGTACCACCATCGATCTGTGGGCGATGCCGGTACAGCGTCCCTATAATCCGAACGCGCGCCGCATGGCAGAGATGATCCAGGCCGACTGGGCGAAGGTGGGGATTAAAGCCAACATTGTCAGCTTCGAATGGGGTGAATATCTCTCAAGGGTGAAAAACGGCGAGCATCAGGCCGCGCTGATGGGCTGGACCACGGCGACAGGGGACCCGGATAACTTCTTCGGTCCGCTGTTCAGCTGCACCTCTGCTAACGGCGGCTCCAACTCGTCTAAGTGGTGCTATGCGCCGTTTGATAAGCTGATCACCGCCGCCCGCGCCGAGCAGGATCATGACAAGCGCGTCGTGATGTATCGCGAAGCGCAGCAGATCATGCATGACCAGGCCCCGGCGGTGATGATTGCTCACTCGACCATTTTCGAACCGGTGCGTAAAGAGGTAACCGGCTACGAAGTGGATCCGTTTGGCAAACACATCTTCTATCAGGTGGAGATGAAATAAAAAACCGGGTTGCCCCCGTCGGGGGCGACCTTTTTCCCGCCCGCCGCGTGCCCTGTCAAAATGCGAAGATCGCCCTGATGCTGTCATCCTTTTGCTTTAATTCCTGCCGGACAAACTCCAGAAAGAGCGACAGCGCCGGACCCGGCTTACGGCCAATGGCTGTCTGTACCTGTAACGAACGCTGACTGAGCTGGTCGGCGCCAACCGACTTCAGCACCAGCCCATGCTCCACCGCCTGATACATCACCGTAAACTGGCTGCAAATGGTGATCGCCGCCGGGGTCTGCAGCAGGAAGGTATACAGCGTGCTGAAGTTATTGCAGGTCAGCGCCGGTTCAACAAAGGTGCCGCTCATGCGGCAGGAGAGGTCGAACAGCTGGCGTACCGTGGTTCCGGCATCCGGCAGCGCCAGCGGATAAGCGTTGAGGTCACTCAGCTGCACCTGCTGCTGCGCCAGCGGATGATCCTGCTGCATCACCAGCAGTACCGGTGCGGGCCAGGCGGCGACCACTTCCACTCCGCGCTCCGGGTACAGGCTGAACTGAAAGGCCACGTCGCACTCCCCCCGGCGCATGATCTCCGCCACCTCCAGCGCGCTGCCCACCGTCAGATGAAAGCTGACGCCCGGGTGCAGCAGCCGAAACTGTGTGAACAGCACCGGCAACAGGCTGAACGCCATGCCGTCGGTACAGGCGACGCGCAGGGCGGTGCGCCTGATGGCCTTCAGTCCTTTGATCTCCGCAATCGCATGTTCCATATCCATCATGCTTTTACGCACGTGGTTTTCGAAAATCTGCCCGGCATCATTCAGCACCATCCCGCGCGCGTGCCGCTCAAACAGCGGTGCGCCGACCCGCGCTTCCAGCCGCTGGATCTGCCGGCTGATGGCGGAGACTGCCACAAACAGCTGCTGGCTGGCGGCACTGAGCGAGCCGCTGTTGGCGACGGCAAGGAAATAGCGGATCTCACTGCTGTGCATCGGTCTGCCTCCTGGGGGTGCATGTTCACTTATCGTGCAGCGGAGCGTTGCTTTTACGGCAAAGCCAGTTTGATTATTTGATAATTGTGGCAAGGCAGGATTCTAGCTTAAAACGGAGTGGCAAAGACAAAAAACACACATCATAAAAATGGACAGACACAATGACAGGTGAACAGGCGGTAGCGCAGGCCACGGCGTACTTTGACAGTGGCGAATTCAAACGGGTGCTGGCACGCCGGGTGGCGATACGCAGTGAGAGCCAGCGGGAAGATCGTGACGAGGTGATCCAGGCCTACCTGGAGGAGGAGATGGTACCGGCGATGCAGGCGCTGGGGTTTACCACCGAACAGATTGAGAATGTCCAGGCCCCGCGCCGTCCGTTTCTGCTGGCCACCCGCATCGAAGACCCCGCGCTGCCGACGGTGCTGTGTTACGGCCACGGCGACGTGGTGTTTGGCGACGATGAAAACTGGCGCAGCGGTCTGACCCCGTGGGCACTGGTGGAGGAGGGCGACCGCTGGTACGCCCGGGGCAGCGCGGACAACAAAGGCCAGCATTCGGTCAATATCGCTGCGCTGGAGCAGGTGGTGGCCGCACGCGGCGGACGTCTGGGTTTTAACTGCAAATTCCTGTTTGAAATGGGCGAAGAGATCAGCTCGCCCGGCCTGGCGGAACTGTGTCAGCGCCACGGCGAGCGGTTAAAGGCCGATATCTTTATGGCCTCCGACGGTCCCCGCCTCAACGCGGTGCGCCCGACGCTGTTCCTCGGCTCACGCGGGGCGGTCAACTTCCGCCTCAGCATCCACGCCCGCGACCGGGATTATCACTCCGGCAACTGGGGGGGACTGCTGACTAATCCCGGTACTCAGCTGGCGAATGCGCTGGCCTGCCTGGTCAGTCAGCAGGGTCAGCTGCAGGTGGCCGCGCTGAAGCCGCCCGCCATCAGTGCGGCAGTGAAATCCATCCTGAGTGATATCGAAGTGGGTGATGAAAATGGCCCGCAGATTGATCCCAACTGGGGTGAGGCAGGGCTGACGCCAACCGAGCGGCTGTACGGCTGGAACACGCTGGAGGTGCTCTCTTTCCTGACCGGCAATCCGGCCCGACCGATGAACGCCATTCCCGGCAGTGCCACGGCGGTATGCCAGCTGCGCTTTGTGGTGGGGACCGACTGGGAAAATATTGCCACGCATCTGCGTGAACACCTCGATGCCCACGGGTTCCCGCAGGTATCCGTTGAGGTGCTGCGCGGCTCACCGGCCACGCGGCTGGACCCGCGCGATCCGCTGGTTGACTGGGCGCTGGCGGTCATCGCCAAAACCAGCGGGAAAAAACCGGCGCTGCTGCCTAACCTGGGTGGCTCGCTGCCGAATGATGTTTTTGCCCACACCCTGGGCCTGCCAACGCTGTGGATCCCGCACTCCTATCCGGCCTGCGGGCAGCACGCGGTTGACGAACATATGCTCAAGTCCATCGCCCGGGAAGGATTACAGATCATGACCCGCCTGTTCTGGGATTTAGGCGAGCAGGGCACTGCGCTGCTGGCCCGTCATCGTGCGCACCGCGCACAGGGGGAAGGCCAGTGAGCGCGATCGTACAGTCCCCGCAGGCGGTGACCCCGAACCTGTATAAAACCCTGTTTGCCACCTGCATCGGTAACGCGCTGGAGTGGTTTGATATTGCCGTGTACGGCTTCTTCGCCAGCTATATCGCCCATGCGTTTTTCCCGACACAGGACCCGTCGGTGTCGCTGCTGCTGACCTTCGGCAGTTTTGGTGTCTCCTTCCTGATCCGTCCGCTGGGTGCCGTGGTGCTCGGCGCCTATGCAGACCGGGTGGGGCGCAAAAAAGCGCTGCTGATGTCGATCAGCCTGATGATGCTGGGCGGGCTGATGATTACCGTGATGCCGTCCTATGCCAGCATCGGCCTGCTGGCACCGGTATTAATTCTGCTGGCGCGCCTGATCCAGGGGTTCTCAGCCGGGGGAGAGTTTGGCAGCTCGACGGCCTTCCTGGTCGAACATTTTCCGCAGCGCCGGGCATTTATCGCCAGCTGGCAGTTTGCCACCCAGGGGGCCAGCACGCTGATGGCCTCGGCGTTTGGCCTTGGCCTGACCGCCTGGCTGACGGAAGCGCAGATCCAGGACTGGGGATGGCGCATTCCCTTTGCCTTTGGCCTGCTGATTGGCCCGGTCGGTTTATATATTCGCCGCCACGTCCATGAGCCTGCCAGTTTTGTCGCCCAGCCGAAGTCCCACGCGCCGCTGAAGGATCTGATGGGCCGGCAGAAAACACTGCTGCTGCTGGCGATGGGATTGATGGTGATTTCGACCGGCGTGAACTACATGCTGAACTATGTGCCCACCTATGCGACGAAAACCCTGCATCTCCCGGGTTCAGCCGCCTTTACCGCGACGCTGGTAGCCGGGATCATTTTGACGGTGGTCACGCCGCTGATGGGGCTGTGGGCGGAAAAAGTGGGGCGGGTACCGCTGATGTGGGGATCGCTGATCCTGCTGGCGCTGACCATCTATCCGGCCTTCAGAATGGTGGCCAATAACACCACGCCGACCACGCTAATCCTGCTGGTGGGCTGGATGGCGCTGTTGAAGTCGGTGTATTTCTCCACCGTGCCGTCGATGATGGCCGATCTGTTCCCGATGAGCACGCGGGCCAGCGGCATGGCAATCAGCTATAACGTGGCAGTGACGATTTTTGGTGGTTTCGCGCCGTTGATCTGCACGCTGCTGATCAGCATGACCGGCTCCAGCCTGGCCCCCAGCTACTATCTGATGCTGCTGGCGGTGTTCAGTGCGGTGGCGTTGTTTAACAGTCAGCGACGGGTAGGACGATAAGCCATCCCCGTGGCCGGATAATCCGGCCACGGGGGTTTTCGTACTAGCTGGCCTTAAAGCGCAAGGCCAGGGTGGCGCGTTTTTCAATCAGCCAGTAAATCAGATAGCCGACCACCGCCGACGCTGCCGTTAACACCAGCATCGCCAGATACTGCGTGGCGGTACTGGCCGAAGGCAGCAGGACGTGCAACACCTTCTCCAGCGCCCCCATAAACAGGCGGTGGCAGAGATAGATGGAATACGACGCCAGGCCAATGCCGGTCATCAGCCGCGTCAGGCTTGTCTGTCGCTGTGAGGCAAACTCCAGGCCGGTCAGCATAAAGAAGGAGAGCGTCAGAACCAGCAACTGCAGGAAACCCTGAAGCCACAGCGTGGATACCGTCAGCAGCGCGACAATCAGCGTCAGCGACAGAGCGCTGTGAGCATAGCGCTGACGCAGACGTTTTTGCAGCATAAAGCAGGCAATACCGCTGAGGAAGTAGAGCATGATATTATCAGTGTAAAACTGGAAATAAGGCTGCTGCGAACGACCGGATGCACCCAGCGCTATTAAGACGAAAATAGTGAGGAAAATAAAGGTCATCCCACTGCGGCGGCGGAACATCATGCCAATAGCAAAGATCAGGTAAAACAGCATTTCATAACACAATGTCCAGCCTACGGATAATACCGGGGTCAGCGTGCCCAGCTCTTTTATATACACTGACGGTATAAATAACAGTGACAGAATATCATCCAGCGGCGTTAATACCGTTGCCGGGAACCATCCCGGATTGACGACCCAGGCCATAATAGTGGCCAGCGTAAATAAGTAATACATCGGTAAGATCCGTACCAGGCGTTTTTTGACAAACAGCCCCATTTTTCCCTGGCCGAAGTCCTCCCAGTGTACGCAGGCCATCAGATAACCGCTGATCATAAAGAACAGGTAGACGCCGAGTTTTCCGATTGCCCCCCCATAGCCAAATAAGCCGGAAAAAAAGCCCGGACTTAATTTTCCTGCAAAACTTTCAGCATGACAGACGACAACCAGCATACAGGCAACCGCCCGCAGATAGGTAATCGACAGGATTGAGTTTTTCACCGCCAACCTCCGTGGATTTTTATGTGTCCAGGAATCAATTAATAGCAAGGATGTAAAATTAAAATAACCAAAATAAAATAAAAACAAAGAGAGGCCGTTCACAGCCAATTTATAAGTCTGCTATAGGGAAAGATCCCATGGTGTTTTAATGCGCGAACATATCACGGTGCAAGACTGCCCGGGATGTAACGACGAATAAACTTTACTCCAGCGTAAAGGTAATTCCAAATGTAAACAGAGGCGCGACAGTTATTTAGGAATTAACCGCTGTGTTATGGATAATCGTGTTCTCTTCCTGCTGCGGATTCATCAGTTTATTTGATGTTAACAGCGAACCCGCCTTTACGTTATCTTTCTGATTTTTAACAACTCGCTGCGGTCGGATGGCCCTGTTCCCGCAGGGCACACGCAGAAGTGGTCATTTTGTCTCAGCAGATCAGCCTAAAATGCTCCCCGGTTATGTCACGCCGGGTTCATACCAGACGGCCTCCCTGACGTTAATGGCTCTGGGCAGTAAGCCCAGCGCGAAAAAACGGTCAGCAATGGTCTGCTGGGCGCGGATCACGGTCAGATCCATGCGCCGGGTCTGATGGCTGCGGCGGAGCAGCGCATGAGAGAGCGCCTGCGGCGACAGCCCGAGTTCGGCAGCCAGCAGCGCGGCGGCTTCCGCACGGTTTGCATCAATATAATTTCCGGTATCGGCCAGTGCGGCCAGCAGCGGGTGCAGCAAATCGGATGAGTGGGCGGCAAAGTCGCGGTGCGCCAGATAAAACTGGTGGTTACTCACCCGTCCCCGGCCGTCGGCAATCACCCGTAGCTGGCCATCCTGCTCGGCATCACTGAGCAGTGGATCCCACATCATCCAGGCATCGACCGCATGGTAATCGCTGGGTGTCAGGGGATATTTGGGAGGAGCGTAAACGACGCGCACGTCGTTCAGCGTCATCCCGGCCTCATCCAGCATCTGCACCAGCAGGTAGTGCACGTTTGACCCTTTGTTTACCGCAATACGCTTCCCCCCTAAGTCAGCCAGCGTTCGTACCGGGCTGTCCTGCGCCACCAGCAGGGCCACGCTCTGCGGGGCGGCAGGTTCCCAGGCCACATACCGCAGCGGACTGTTTCCCGCCTGGGCGAACACCGGCGGCACTTCGCCGGTGGTGCCGAAGTCGATCTCGCCATTATCCAGGGCATGGAGCAGCTGTGGCCCGGCCGGGAACTCACTCCACAGCACGCTGACGCCGCGATGGGCGAAGAGGGTTTCAAGGCTCTGCCGCGCTTTCAGAACGCCCAGGTTGCCAAACTTCTGGTAGCCGATGCGCAGTTCACGATCCTGCACGGCATCGCGGGTGGGTTCGCGCCGCCCCGGTGTGGCCAGGCTGCGCCGGGCTTTGATCAGCCCCAGATGGCCAAGATGCGTGCGCAGTGTGTTCCTGCTGATCCCCAGCAGGGCCGCCGTCTGCAGCTGATTCTCACCGCACAGCGCGAAGGCGTTACGCACCAGCGCGTCGACCATCCGCTGATACAACGGCCCGTCGTCGCTCTGCAACTGCTGCAGGATAAACGTATCCAGCGCCCGCTCTCCCGCAGGCTGCCGTTCAGCAATAGCGGGGTTGAGCCTGAGCTGATGCGGCGAGATCAGCGACTCCCTGCTCAGCAGGACGGCATTATGCAGCGTGTTTTCCAGCTCGCGGATGTTGCCCGGCCAGGCATACTCCATCAGCGTGGCAAGGCTTTCTTCACTGAGCCGCAGCTGCGGCCGGCCCAGACGGCGGGCATAGAGCGTCAGGAAGTGGTCAGCCAGCACGGGAATGTCCTCGCGCCGCTGGCGCAGCGGCGGCAGGGTGACGGCGGCCACGTTAAGGCGGTAGAAGAGATCTTCACGAAAGCGGCGTTCACGGATCGCATGGGCCAGGTCGACGTGCGTGGCGGCAATGACCCGCACATTGACCTTCACCGGGCGGCGGGAGCCCACGCGGGTGACTTCACGTTCCTGTAAAACGCGCAGCAACTTTACCTGTAACGGCAGACTGAGCTCGCCGATCTCATCAAGCAGCAGCGTGCCGCCCTCTGCGGCCTCAAACCAGCCCTGATGGCGGTCAGCCGCGCCGGTAAACGCCCCTTTTTCATGTCCGAACAGTTCCGACTCCGCCAGGCTTTCGGTCAGCGCGCCGCAGTTGACGGCGACGAACGGCTGTCCGCGACGCAGGCTGTGATGATGCAGATAACGGGCGACAACTTCTTTACCCGTGCCGGTTTCACCGACGATCAGCACGGTGGCATCGGTCGGTGCCAGCCGATCCAGTACGCTCTGAAAAGCCAGAGAAGCCGGGTCAATCAGTAACGGGCCGGGATGCGCCATGGTGTCCTTCCTGCACGGAGTATAAGGGACGAAAAGCGTATCCTGGCAACGCACCCGTGGCGAGAGGGCGAACGCTCTGTTTGCTGCAAATGCAACAGTATCCGGTCAGCCCCTGCTGCTTATGCAGCAGCAATGGTCAGCCATAATGAAATTCAATCTATTGATTTATAATGATTTTAAAGAAAATAATGGTTGGCACGCTTCCTGCTAATGTCTTTATAACCAAAGCGAAAGTATCTAACGAATAAATTCAGATATAGTTATATAGGAAGCGGATAATGAGCGAGTCAGCACAGGACAATATCAACGTATTCTGGTTTCTTCCGACCCACGGGGACGGACGCTATCTCGGCACCACTGAAGGCGGTCGCCCGGTCGATCTGCCCTATCTGCAGCAGGTGGCGCTGGCCGCCGACAACCTCGGCTATTACGGGGTGCTGATCCCCACCGGTAAAAGCTGTGAAGATGCCTGGCTGGTCGCCGCCGCGCTGGCGCCGATCACCAAACGCCTGCGCTATCTGGTTGCCGTTCGCCCTGGCCTGCAGCCGCCAAGCCTGGCCGCCCGCATGGCTGCCACCCTCGATCGCCTTTCCGAAGGGCGGCTGCTGATCAACGTGGTGACAGGGGGGGACCCGGTGGAAAATAAAGGGGACGGCATCTTCCTCAGTCATGCCGATCGCTATCAGGTAACGCGTGAGTTTCTTGAGGTCTATACCCGCCTGTTGAAAGGGGAGAAAGTCGACTTCCACGGTGAGCATATTCGCGTCGAGGGGGCCGAGATCCTCTTCCCACCGGTGCAGCCGGACGGGCCGCCGCTCTATTTTGGCGGTTCATCCGATGAGGCCATCGACGTGGCGGCAGATCAGATTGATACCTACCTCACCTGGGGGGAGCCGGTGGCGCAGGTAGCGGAAAAACTGGCGGTGGTGCGCCAGCGCGCCGAACAGCGTGGCCGTCAGCTCAGTTACGGCATCCGGCTGCATGTCATTGTGCGGGAAACTGAAGAGGAGGCGTGGGCGGCTGCCGACCGTCTGATTGCCCACCTTGATGAGGAGACGATTGCGGCGGCACAGACCATTTTTGCCCGTATGGACTCTACCGGGCAGGCGCGAATGAGTGCGCTGCACAGCGGTTCCCGCGACAGTCTGCGTATTGGCCCCAACCTGTGGGCTGGCGTGGGCCTGGTGCGCGGCGGCGCCGGAACGGCGCTGGTGGGCAGCCCGCAGCAGGTCGCGGATCGCATCCGTGAATACCAGGCGCTGGGGATTGATAACTTTATTCTGTCGGGTTATCCGCACCTGGAAGAGGCCCACCGCTTTGCCGAGCTGGTGATGCCGCTGCTGCCGCTGGCGTCGAACCGCGATCCGCGCCAGCGTACGATCAATACCGGGCCGTTTGGTGAAACCATCGGTGGCGACCGCCGTCCGGTTAACCCGGCACGTAGCCGCTGAGGAAGAGACGATGAGCCAACAACCGATACAATTTGCCTACTGGGTGCCGAACGTTTCTGGCGGCCTGGTGATCAGCCATATCCCTCAGCGCACCGGCTGGGACTTTGAATACAACCGTAAGCTGGCGCAGATAGCTGAAAAAGCCGGGTTCGACTATGCCCTGACGCAGATCCGCTTTACCGCAGGCTACGGGGCGGATAACCAGCATGAGTCGGTCAGTTTTTCACAGGCGCTGCTGGGGGCAACGGAAAAACTGAAGGTGATTGCGGCGCTGCTGCCGGGGCCCTGGAATCCGACGCTGGCCGCCAAACAGATTGCCACCATCAGCCACCTGTCCGGGGCGCGCATCGCCGTCAATATTGTCAGCGGCTGGTTTCGCGGCGAGTTCAACGCGATTGGCGAGCCGTGGCTGGATCATGACGAGCGCTACCGGCGCTCAGAAGAGTTTATCCGCTGCCTGCGCGGCATCTGGCAGGAGGACGTGTTTAACTTCGCCGGGGATTTCTATCGCTACCGCGACTATTCCCTGAAACCCAAACCGCTGGATCCACAGCCCGAAATCTTCCAGGGCGGCAGCTCCCGTGCGGCGCGGGATATGGCGGCGCGCGTGTCCGACTGGTACTTCACCAACGGCAATACGCCGGAGGGCATTCGTCTGCAGGTGGAAGATATCCGCCAGAAGGCTGCAGAGAACCGGCATCAGGTGAAAGTGGGTGTTAACGGCTTTGTGATTGCCCGTGACAGCGAGCAGGAAGCGCAGCAGGTACTGCAACAGATCCTCGACCAGGCCAACCCGGATGCGGTAAAAGGGTTCCGGGACGAAGTCAAAAATGCCGGCAGTGCCTCGCCGGAAGGGGAAGGTAACTGGGCGAAATCGACGCTGGAGGATCTGGTGCAGTATAACGACGGATTTAAAA
>Ga0308168_1000978_pt1 | contig 28726 bp, 37 predicted proteins | sample PhyCR2_FD_202133 | JGI IMG/M metagenome (GOLD analysis project Ga0308168, IMG submission 202133) | Phyllosphere microbial communities from UC Gill Tract Community Farm, Albany, California, United States - DLSLRC.R2 | ecosystem: Host-associated > Plants > Phyllosphere > Unclassified | place: USA...
CCAATACAAGACTAAGCGGAAGCACTAAGTTTAAACTTAGTGTGCCATCGCTGAACCAGCGATACATCTGTTGATCAGCCGAGTCTTCCGCGTCTCCCGTCAACGGTTGGTGGAGAAGGCGATGAATTTTCCGGTATCGAATGAACGATGATAGAAGTAATCCGATTAGAACAACAAGTAAAAATCCATTGACCCACAAGCTGTACTCCGAAAAGGCAATCCCTTCAAGCGGACTACTTAATACCCAGTACATCAAGAAAAATCCAATGGTACCGCCGACAAGCATCCGTAAAACCAGGTTCAGACTTTTACTCACAGTAACTCCTCCTCGTTAAATTGAAAGATGTCCTCGATCGTTGTTTCAAAGACCCGGGCGATTTTAGCTGCAATCAGGAGCGACGGCATGAATTCTCCTCGCTCAATCAAACTGACAGTCTGTCGGGAAATGTTAGCACGTTTTGCCAGTTCAGTCTGATTCCATCCATGACGTGCGCGCAGTTCCTTCACTTTTGACTTCATATCCTTCACCTCACTTAAATTGTAAACGATGTTAGTCGTAATGACAATGATATTAGTCAAAATGATTATGAAAAATGTCATTATTTCGATGTTTATTTGAAATTAATCACAGGGTTAAAATAGGTTTTATTTATATGAAAAAATCCTTGAAGCAACAAATGAATCATCTGTTGCTTCAAGGATTTAGCGAAAACGCTTCGGTTATGATTAAACAGTTAGATACGCGTAGTAGAAAGTGCATTGCTTTTTCCGACTGCCGTCACCGTACTGAAGATGCTGATGACTGTTCCAATCACCGCAGTCAGCACAATCACAAGTGAGCCATCGGGTGTCATGAATCCCATGGGAATCAGTCCGATGAAGGACAAAGAAATGATTGATTGATAGGCCGCATTCATCACTTTCATGATAGTGTTCTCAAAAAACGACAGAAAAAGAGGTGGTAGGAATAATAAAACAACGATTGCGATTGAAAGGCTGAGAGCTTTGGGCTGGTCAAATGAAATGACGCTCTGACCGACGGCATACCGCGCGGCAAGCAGCAGGGTGGCAACAGCCAGTGTCATGGAAAGAAGAAGAAACGATACTCTTTTAATCATGGACAACCCTCCTTAGATGTTCAGAGTACCACAAATGGTCTTTATATGTAAAATAATGGTTTTTAGATGTTACCTATTCTTCAACTGATTTCACCGTTCCGTCCGCAATGGAATTCAATTGTCGGAATATGTCCCGTGACGATTCCGTCCTTCGTATAGTACCCGCCGAGACTGATTTCATACGTTTGGTTGGCATCGATACGCGTCGCGGTATAGCCTTTTTGAACCCATGTCCCTTTTGTCCGGGATTCGGACGTGACGGAAACCATCTCCGAGCAGAGATGACGTCCGGCACTTTGACTGTAGACGGTTGTAATATCCGGCCGGACGTTGATGTCACTTGCTGACTCCTCTTTGACCGCCTGTTTCTCGTTTGATGTCAAAGCGATTTTGAAGGTACTCCGCTTCTTGGCGATTTTTCTGAATTCCTCGACCGGACGCCAGTCTTCATCCTGAAAGGAATAGATCGGGGCCAACTCCAGCTCACCGTCCGGATTGCTTTGATTGACGGATTCAATCACGATCTCATATTGCTGATACCATTCATTTTTTTGCTCCGTCGTCGGTCCGTTTGTCTCGGCGATCGCGTCCGGGGATAACGGAATCAGTAACGTAAGAGCCGTTAACGCCGTACATATAGTTTTCATCATCGACATCCTCATTCTCCTTTTTCAGACCATGATTTTCTGATAGTGAATCAGCGTTGCTCTGTCGTTCAATGGCTTACGGATACCGGTTTCAACGTAATCCATCTTTTCGTATAACTGACACGTTTTCGTTTCTTCGAATAGACTCGACAGTTCCCACGTCTTGGCCTGCGGATAACGGGCTTCCGCGAGCAGCATCGCTTGTTTGGCAAATCCGTTGCCTTGCGCATCCGGTGCTAGAAACAGCGGACTGATTCGGAAATGGACGTCTTCTTTCCAGCGAATACAAATCGCACCGACAAGCTGTCCGTCCGCGATGATTTTGTAGAAACAGCCGGCCGGATGATGAATCCGCGTGTAGACCCGGTCAATCGTCTCATTGGCCGGATTCGTGTCGTAATCTTGATATTTTTCAAGCAAGGGGCTGAACGCCGCGACTTGCAGTTCAAATAACGCAAGCGCATCTTCGGCTGTTGCTTGTTGCAAATGAATCATCAGAATCCTCCTTTTTTACATAATGGAATTATTTTTCCTTTTTTGAATAATGAACTGTCCCTGCCTGAAAAAGACTATGGTATAGTAGATAAGTTAAAAAATACCATATATCGCTGTAAGGGGGAAAGAGCATGACACGCCAAAAAAATATCGTCTATAATGTCTTGTTAAATGAGACACGGGATCAGGTCTTGATGGTCAAAAACATCGGACCGTCTTATTCGTACTATACGCTGCCCGGGGGAACGGTCGAAGCGGGGGAGACGTTGCCGGAAGCAGCCGTCCGGGAAGCGAAAGAAGAGACTGGTTATGACGTCGCAGTCGGGGAACTGTTGCACGTCAGCGAAGCCTTTTTTCCGCAAGTCGATGAACATTGTCTGTTCTTCTTTTTCCAGTCCGAGATTCGCGGGGGCGAACTCGGCACGATGTTCCCGGATGAGATTGAAGAAATTTCGTGGGTCACGATTGCCGATGCTGTTCAGTTCATGAATCTGCCAAAAGAATACGAACAGATTCTGACGACGCAACAGACGGTCCCGTATGTCTTCAACGGACAAATCACACACTGAGCGGAGGGGTAGGCATGAAGATTGTTGAAACAACGGATCTCGATACACTCGCCCGGCTGAATCGTTACGTCCATGAGCCGCACGTCGCACAACAGCCGGACTTCTTTAAACCGTATGATTTTGCGACGGTCCGGGCGTTTTTTGCGAAAATCGTCGGAACCGGAACCCATCAGTTTTTGCTGGCGGAACTCGACGGGGAAGCGATCGGCTACGTCTGGATTGAATATCTCAGGCGCCCGGAAAGTGCCTTTCAGTTTGCCCATTCGAAAGCCCGCGTCCACCATCTCTGTATTGTCGATGACAAACAGCAGCAGGGTTTCGGTCGTCAGTTGTTACTTGAAGTCGAGCGCCGGGCACTCGAACAGGACATACATAAAATCGACCTCGACTACTGGATGAGCAACGACGGGGTCGATGTCTTCTACGAACGGCTTGGCTTTGAAAAGATGCGCCAAGTCGTCACAAAATCGTTGCATTAAGAAAGAGGGAAGTACGAATGGATTATACAGACTTGAATTTTATCTTTGGACTGTTGCATTTGTTTGTTCAGTTCATGGCCGTCCCGGCAGCTATCTACGCGCTGTATTTGTTACGCAAAATTGCCAATAAATAAGCGACACCTTGTTTCCTCGACGGAGACAAGGTGTTTTGTATTATATCCATTAAAAACAGGGTACTTAAATAATGAACGACGTCTCAAGAAAGCCTTGGAACTAGGAGGGATCAGATGTTATTTTTATTCATCGGTTATTACGATGCAGAAAAGATGAATCAGTCCTCGCAGCAAGAGCTCGATGCCGTCATGGAACGCTGTAATGTACCGTTGGAAGATTTTTTTACAAAAACGAACGTCTTGTATGAGTGGCATCCGGGAGCGGAGACGAAACGGGCCCGGCTCCTCGACGGACAGATTCAGCATCAAGACGGACCGGACCCGGATAAAACGGAGCAGATCGGCAGTTTGGTCGTCTTTGAAGCGGTTGATTTGGAACAGGCGGTCGACTTGGCATTACTTCATCCAACGACCCAGTTACCGGAAGCACAGAAGTACGGCTGGCGGATGGAAGTGCGGCCGCTGATCGACCCAAAAGAAGCCAAATAGTCGGTTTTTCAAACATACAGCGCATCGATGCGTTGTATGTTTTTGTGTTTTTCGGGTATACCTGTTTCATAGCGGATCAAAAGAAACCAGAAAGTCAGGTGAAGCAGACGTGTCGATCATTACCTTTGAAGACGTGCAGTACAAACATATACTCCGTGGCATCACGGGAGGATTCACGGAAGGCAAAATCACGACGCTCGTCGGACCAAGCGGTGCCGGCAAATCGACGTGCTTAAAACAAATCAACGGATTGATTTCCCCGGACAGCGGTCGGATTCGTTACCGCGGCGAGGACTTGGAACAGATGAACCTCGTCGAACTGCGGAAACAGATCGGGATGGCGTTCCAAAGTGCGCCGATGCTGCCGGGGTCCGTCATGGATAATCTCAGTTTGCCGAAAACAATTTTTCACGAGACATTGGCACCGGACGAAGCGAAGCGACTGCTGGAACAAGTCGATCTGCATGTCGACTTGAAGCAGCCGGTCAAAGAACTGTCGGGCGGTGAACGGAGCCGGCTCGCGATTGCCCGGACGCTCGTCAATCAACCGGATGTCTTGTTGCTCGACGAAATCACGGCCAGTCTTGATTTTCGGATGGTCAAGGAAATCGAACAGTTGATTCAGCGCCTACAACGCGAGCTTCAGGTGACCGTCATTTGGATCACACATGATCTCGATCAGGCACGGCGCGTCAGTGAAGAGGTCTGGTTCTTAAAAGACGGTCAACTGCTCGAGCAGGGAGACGTCTCGCTACTTGAACCGGACGGAGCACGTTCGGACATTCAGGCGTTCCTAAAGGGGGAATTGTCATGAGTTACGTCCAACTGTCGACGTCGCTTATTTTCATTGCGATTCCACTGATTCTCGCCTTTACGCTGAAGCTCGGTCTTGAAAAAGATATTCTGATCGCGACTGTCCGTTCGATCATTCAACTGCTGATCATCGGGTATATCCTGACATTCGTTTTTGAGAGTGACAGTCCGATTTATATCCTCTTGATGATTCTGTTGATGATCGGTGCGGCGACACTTAACGTCATCCGGAAGGGCGACGGGATTCCTGGTGTCCAGTGGATTGTTCTCGCGACATTGATCTCGGTCGAAGTGCTGACGATGGGGCTGATGCTCGGTCTGAACATCATTCCGTTTGAAGCCCAGCAAGTCATTCCGATCAGCGGGATGGTCATCGGGAACTGTATGATTCTGTCGCTGTTGTTCTTGAACAAATTTAAGGACGAGGTTGAACGCAGCGACGAAGTGATCGAATTGATTTTATCCCTCGGTGGTGATACGAAAACGGCGATTGATACGAGCCTCAAAAGCGCAATCCGGACGAGTATGATTCCGACGATTGAGGCGCAAAAAACGATGGGACTTGTCCAACTGCCGGGCATGATGAGCGGACTGATCATCGGCGGCGCCGATCCGATGGAAGCTGTTCTATACCAGTTGCTGATTTTATTCCTGTTGCTGACGACGGCAGCGACGTCGGCTGTCCTCGTCGGGTACATGTCGTACCGGAAGTTGTTTAATGAGAAATCACAGTTCATCGGTCTGACGTACCGAAAAGACACGCGCAACTAATTTGAATTTGGAAACAGCCCTTGAGATGCTCAGCGGGATGTTTTGTTGGATTTAAAAACACCGGTATACCGGTGTTTTCTGATTTGCGACAAGACGTAAACACGAGAATTTAGTTGAAGAATTAAGGCAATAACGAACAAGCCGTGCATCCGATTCCCGAAAAGGGAGTGGATTCACGGCTTGTTTAAAAGGATTCCTGTCCATCTCGGTCTTTATTCAAAAAGCAGGAAATCTTTAATGAACAGCGAATTCTGTCTACAGAGAACAAAACGGAAACGGGGCGTTCGAAATGCGAAAGACGGTACTGGCACTACTCTTATTAGGAATGATCGGCGGCATCGGTTGGTTTTTTCTTGAGCAGGAACAGGATGAGACGTTTGAACAAATCGTACGGGCCCGGGTGACAAAACACGTCTCCGAGCAATATGGCAAAGAGACGATCATTGCGGTCCGGTCCGCTTATGACAAGACGGCTTCTTCGAAAGAGGCAAGGCATCAGGTCGCCGTTCAATTGAAAACCGATCCGCGCGGCGAGTATCAGGTCTTTCGACTGGTCAAACAACAGGTCGTCTTCATCGGACGGACCCGCTCGTTGCCGGAACGGGAATAAACTGAACGCGTCAGTCTTCCCGCGTCCGTAAACGTAAGTAGGAAACAAGCGTCGGGACAGCAAGCGCTAAAGCGACAACCGTTGCGAGCAGGATGGGGACGGTATCGAGCGTAATGTACGAGACGAATACTGTTGCAATCAGTACGGTTCGAAGGACATTCAATCGAAATGGTGCAGTAGGAACATCATGATCAGGTACGATGTACGACATCCGGTACTGAAAGTAGAAGTGGATCAACAGTCCAAGTTGGATGACTAGCAGAAAAGTCGAATCGGATTGTTCGAAAAAGATGGCGTAAATCGTCATCATCATGACGATCAGATACAAACCGGTCGTAACAAGCAGACGTTTTTTCAAGAGAGCATCCTCCTTTTTCTTATGTAAGATTCTTAATATACGTATTTTTCTACTAAATGTTCCCAGAAATCTGATTTAATCAATCGACCATCATGTTATGAGAGGGGAAATAAAGATGTTTTATGGATTATGGACAAAGTTTACGACACAAGCTGGTGAGGGACAACAATTGGTGGAAGTACTGTTAGAAGCAGCAACGTCCTTACAGAATGTCTCGGATTGTAAGGAGTATATCGTCAGTACGACCGAAGAAGCTGATACCGTAATGGTCCGGGAGATCTGGACGGATCAAGCGGCGCATGCTGCGTCTTTACAGTTGCCAGCGACCCGGCAATTGATTGAACAGGCGCGACCGATACTGTTGCAAGTCGAGCGGTTGCTGGAAGATCAGCCGCACGGGGGCAAAGGACTGGCATAATTTTTACAAAAAGAGGGAATCCTTATAGCCAGAACACGTATGATCGTCATGAGGTGAGAAGATGAACAAACGAGAACGGATCCAAACGATTCAGACCATCCGTAAGCGAACGAAACCGGCCCGGATTCTATCGGCCGTCGTTACAGGCGGCGCCTTTTTAGCGGCTCACTTTTTTGACCAATCTATTTGGTCGATTCTGGTACTGATCTGTGCACTCGCGGTTTCCGGCGTGATGTTAGGTCGCGAAAGTTTCGAAATCAGCCGGCTGTCAAACTCGACACGTGCCAAACGGTTAATTCAACTCCGGTCCATCATGAGTTTTGGTATCATTTCACTCATGTTGCTCCTGATCGTCACTACTGAACTTAGAGATGATACGGACATGTCACTGCTTTACGTGGCAGGCTTCATGTTGCTTGGAATTGTCATCGAAACCGTCATCGAGTACCGGATCCATCGAGCCGATCCGGAACAGCCGATGAGTAAAGAATACCGCTGACTAAATCCATCTGTTGAAAAAGCATCTGCAACATTCGGATGCTTTTTCTTGTGTTCAACTGACGGTATAAGCAGGCAAATCGCTTTCCTGTCCGCCTCTGACATATGATAGGAACGATTCGTACAAAAGGAGGGCTTCTTATTCTTGCTATTATCATTGGATTAATCATCGGGATCCTCGTTCCCGTTCAAACGAGTGTCAATACACGCTTACGCGGCATTGTCGGCTCGCCGTTTCTTGCATCTCTGCTGTCGTTCAGCATCGGGACGGTTTTTTTGATTGTCTTGACGCTGTTCGTTGAACAGAATTTCCGTCTGAATCCGGGTGTCTGGTCGGAACCCGGCTGGATTTGGATCGGCGGCGTGCTCGGTGTCATTTTCTTGACTGGGAACATTCTGTTGTTTCCGCGAATCGGCGGTGTCCAGACAGTCATCATGCCGATTTTCGGCCAGGTCTTGATGGGCCTGTTAATTGACAACTTCGGTTGGTTTTCGACCGCCGTCACACCACTGTCGTCGACGCGACTACTCGGCGCCGGATTTGTGCTGCTCGGTGTCGTCGGTACCGTTGCACTCGGTGACTGGCTTACAAAACGCCGCTATCCAGAACAAGCGAAGCCGGTCGATCCAACGATCTACGGCTGGCGGATCATGGGTGTCGTCATGGGAATGATGAGTGCCGCCCAAGCCGCAATCAACGGACATCTCGGAGTGGTGCTCGATTCCGCCGTTAAAGCAGCATTGATTTCCTTTATCGTCGGTACGGTGACCCTGTTGCTTGTCAATCTAATCGTCCGGACGAAGTGGCAGTTTGACCGGTCACTCCCGACACCATGGTGGATTTGGATCGGCGGCTTGATCGGTGCTTTGTTCATCGCCGGGAATGCCGTCATCGTGCCGCTGGTCGGAGCGGGGGCTGCTGTCGTCATCGTCACCATCGGTCTGTTGACCGGCAGTCTGCTGATTGACCGGTTCGGTTTGTTTGGTGCAGCGAAAGCGCCAGTCACAGGTGTTCAACTGGTCAGCCTCGGGCTGATGATTGTCGGCATCGTGCTGATCCGGCTCTAATCAAAAATGCTCCCTTCCAATGACGGAAGAGAGCATTTTTTAGTCCAGTTCGACTTTGACGGTTGTTGGTTTCGGGAACGCTTCACTTGACGCATACATGACGAAAACAGACTGATCATCCGGTACTTCATAAACAAAATCGACTCGCGAACGAAACGGAGGATAATACTGGAATCCATTTTTCCACGCTTTTTCATTTCGGTTGACGTAATCGATTTGTTCATACTCGATTCCGTCCGGTGCTTGCAGCGTGAACGTATTCGGACGGTAATTCACGGAACTTCCGTCATAATCGTAATACGTATCCTGAAAAATCAACGGCAACGTGACCAATTGGTAACCGCTCCGCGGTTTTAATTTCAACTCTTTCGGTGGATTCGGCAACAGGCTATCGACATGAAACACTGCTTTTTTCTGAAGCGGATCACCGGGATAGGTCTTGACGACACCTTTATTCATCATCTGTTTGACCGCTTGTTCTTCTTGATCCGTCAATGCCTTTGCTACCGGACGCAATTCGATTTTGACGGTGACCGTTCTCGGAAACGCATCGTCCGATGCATACAGGACCAATACTTTTTCGTCTTCCGGTACTTGATAGACGAGATCAACATGTGATTTTTCGCCCGAAACATACTGATAACTGAACTTCCAGGCTTTTTCATTACGATTGACATAATCAACCGGCAAGTATTCCTTTCCGTCAGGAGCGGTCATTGCATAAGTGCTTGGCCGATAGTTGGATACGGACCCTTTTGAGCGGGGATCCTGATTTTGTTGCATCATCGCCGGAATCGTCACGAAACGGTAGCCGGGTTTTTCCTTTAAATCGAGCTCTTTTGGTGTTTCGATCAGCGGATCGACATAAAAAAACTGATTACTGATCTGTTCGCCGCCCGGAGTCGTCTGCACCATGCCTTTTTTCATCAGTTTCTTGATTTTTTTGTCCGTTTCCGTCTGCGAAACCGCCGTCTTTTTCTTCGACTCGGTCTGTTTTAAATCGGCGATTTTTGCACCTGTCGTTTGAACGGCAGGCGGCTTAGCCTGTGTTTGTTTTGGTCCTTGCGTGATATCTTCGTTTGCCGCAAACAGGAACAGGCTCGAGACGCCGGTGACTAAGACGATGCCGATCGTGCCAAGCGCCAGTTTAAAGCGGCGTTCCGTCGCCTGGGTATTGACGGCGACACTGCCGATTGCTGCATTCGGCGTAATCCGGACGGCCCGTTGTGCCGGCAACAGCGCACCGAGCACTCCGGTCACGACCGGGATGAACAGCATCACACTGAGGAACAACAGCTCATTGACCGGGAACTGGTTATAGACGTATCCAATCATGGCGAGCGCAATCAGGAGACCGATCAGACCGGCGAATAAACCCGTTAACATACCTTCCGTCAGGACAAGGAGCCGGATCCAACCGTCGCGCCAACCGGTTGCTTTTAAGACAGCGAGTTGCGGTTTCCGCTCATTGACGTTTTGCCACATGATTTCCGTTGTCGTCAGGATGGCAATCAAGAGGGCGACTGCCATTGCGACGTAATGCATCGTCCCGACTTCAAGCGCGACGTACTCGCCGAGCCAGGTCGCATACAAGACGCCTTTCAGCCGGAACGTCACGAAGAGGAAGAAGATGAACAGACTTGTCGGCAGGGCAATCGCGACGATGGACAGTAACGTCCGCTGTCAGTACGTGACCAGCTGATTGAGACTCATCCCGAAAATCGATTGCGAGCGAACGAGTCGACGACCTTTTGAGATTTCACCGGAGCGCATGCTTTCAAACGGCCGGATGCGGCGGATCAGAGCCATCGGAACGAGCGTGCCGCCCCAATAAATCAACAGACCGGCGAGTCCGATCAACAGGATCCGGCCGAGGGCGATCGGGTGAGCCGTCGTCAGCCAAAACGAACCGAGAATCGTCCAGGAAATCAGGGCGACGAACGTTCCGAGCAGTGTTGCTTCTAAAAACAGCAGCTTCGACAACTGACGCGGACGCCAGCCGAGTGACAGGAGAATCGCAAACTCTTTTTTACGGGCATAGAGCAAGATGATGTTCGAGCTGAAGACATAAACGAGGGCAACCGCAATCACACTCGCAATGACGCCGCTCATGCCGACTTTCGCCTCTTGGAAAATCGCCATCGAGGAACCGAGCTTGATCCACGGCTGCTGAACCCAGCCTAAAGCAGATTCATTTTTTAAGCCGGGCAGGTAGGTCAGGGCGAGTTGCGGGGAGGATCCGAGTGTCACATCGGTAATTAGTCCCGTCTTGTCTTCAATCTCTTGAGCGACAGCCTGCAATTTTTTTTCGCTTGTCGTATTCATGACTTCGACCCCTTCGACGTTGACCCGAATGGCCGAAATGGCTTTATCACCGCGAAGTTTGAACGCGGCATCGAGGGTCGTCAACATCGACGGCGGTTTCGTCAGGAAGTCATACGGATCATTTGTCGGCTTGACGTCGCGGACCGGATTAACGGGACGTTCGTTTTTGTCCATGACCCATTGGGCTTTCGCCGGGAAGTACGTTTCCATTGGAAGCTCAGTCAATGGATCCTTCGAAATGTTCAGTTTCTGTGGATCAAACACACCGATGAAATTCAACTTCATCTTCGGTACGGATTTCAGATTGATCGACGTATCACCAAACGTTCGTGCTTTTCGATACATCGTTCGTTTTGCCAATTGAACGTCTTCCGGCACTTCTTGTGGTGTGACCTGATAGGCAAACGGCCATCGTGTAGCGAATGGACTCGCCAGCGCCTGGTATTCGACGGCAGACGGTTTTAAATACATCCAATCGAAGCTTCCGGTTGGTTTAGACGGGACCGTTCCTTTTAAGATGTCATTGACCAGTTCTTTCGAGGTTTGGTTTGTCGTAATCTTATAGACTTTGGCAGGTTGAAGCGGAAGCGTCTTCAGATACGATTTTCCGCCTTTTTTCATAATGTCTTGGACGGCCTCGGTCATCGAATCATTGACTAAGGACATATCGACTTTTTCGTAACGATACTTCCGGTAGGCATCGACATATTCATGACTGTTTAAAATCAACGGGATGTTCCACACATCGTTTCCGTTATCTGTCGCAATGTCGTCTTTTGTAAAATAGCGGCTGTTCGTTGCTTTTTTTGTCGCTTGATCGAGACCGACAAGTCGCGCTTCTGCTTCCGGGTCAATTCCGGCGAGCATCGTTGCACTGCCGAACTCCATCAGTGGTTGTTTTCCCAACTCTTGCGGCGAAAGATCCCGGTTTAAGCCGTCACTTTCGGAAGGAGACCACCCGGCACCTAAAAAGTAGGAGTTTGTCTGCTTTTCCTGCTGTAAACCGGTATCCTGAACGTCTTGAATCGTGACTTTATAGATACCCGGCTCTTTGAAATCGTACGTACCCAGCTGAGCATCTGCATAATAATTCCCGATCATCGCAATCGGTGCCGCAACTTCAACATCCGTGATTTGTTTAATGGTTTCATATTGTTTTCGTGTGATGCCGCCGTCAAGACCGCTCATATAGTTCGGCTCAAGCAGCTTCAGGTCTTCCGTCACACTGCGGCTGCCGGGCGGTCGGACGACGATGTCGTAAGACGAGCCCCAACGTTTTTGCAGTTCGTCAACGACGGTGCCGTTGTTCGCCTGCGTCGTGCCGATCAGATAACTGAGTCCGGTGCTGACGATCAGGACGCCGACGAGGAGCAGGATGAATCGTTCTTTGTTACGCCACCAGGAATTCCAGATGAATTTAAGCATCGGCCGTTCCTCCGATCATCCCTTGGCAATAAAAAAACGAAACAACAGGTTCAATAAATGATGGTTCATTCATTCGGATGACGATTGGATTTTTACGTACATCGCTCATCACAGTTCCTCCCTTACATGTTGTATGTCATATTTTTCATGTGAAAATGATTATTTTACCATTATATACAATTAAAGAACCTTTTTGGTTCAGAATGGAGATAATTATCTAAAAATTCCATCAATTTTTTTTTGCGATTCGTTCAAGTGAACCGCTCAATCTGGTTAAAGGACATCCGATAAATGGAAGCGAATAGGATAAAAGTAGAAGATTTCTAAAAGGAGGAATGGCGATGATCATGATTGGTATATTTGCCGTGATTGCTGTAGGAATGACGATCTTAGCGGCACGACCGGTCAATGGATGATTGTGCGTATACGTCAAACGATCACGAACTGGATATCCATCATCGAAATGACCCGCCGTCCTGGTAAGGGGAGGAATTATCCATGAAAAATAAACAGGAGCGGACCCGGTTCATTCAGGAGGCAAAACGGCGTCTGATGAAACAACGCATGTTGAGTGCGCTGTTATACGGATCAAGTATTGTCCTGATTGTCGCCAATCGGGGAGCTTACTGGCCGTTCGCCGTTCTCATCGTTGCGCTGGTGCTGATTGCCCGCCTGCACTCAAAAGAAGTCAACCGGGATATGGCGCTGACACCGAACCCGGCAATGAAGCGGATCATCCAGGTCCAGTACGTGATTGATTATTGTTTCATCGTCTTGGTCGGTCTTTTTCTGCCGGTCGTATTAAACCTGAGTCTGCCGTTCTTCACGAGCATCGGGGTTTATCTGTTGCTCGCCATTATACTCTTGATGGCGGATACGATCCTTGAACGCCGTGGAAAACTACTCGATCCCGAACATCCGACAAAAAAAGAGTTACGGACCTATCCGAAGACATGGAAAAAGATCAAGACATAATCGGGGGGGGGAAGACAGATGCAAGACACAACCGGAATCTACGAGCAGTTACTTGAAAACGAAGCATTACAAGAACAGTTGGCTCTCGTCGACCACCTCGGACTGCCGGATGCCTGGATTTGCGCCGGCTATATCCGGTCGTTGATTTGGGGACTGACTTTGACTGAGGAACAGGATATCGATGTCGTCTATTACGACGCGGCCGATACATCGGAAGCGACGGAAAAACAGTATGAGGAACAGTTGAAATCATGGCAACCATTGCCGTGGTCGGTCAAAAACCAGGCGCGGATGCATCTGAAAAACGAGTTGCCGCCGTATCAATCGACGTGTGATGCGATCGCGCATTTTCCGGAAACGGTGACAGCGATTGCGGCAAAGTTAACGGACGGACAGTTACAGTTGTATCTGGCGTACGGCGCAGCCGATTTACAGACCCGGACGATCCGTCCGACACCGCTCTTTTCAAAGGGATTACCGCGTCATACGATTTTTCAAAGACGTGTCGCCGGTAAGGGATGGGACAAGCGGTCTGATTTACGAATCGTCGACCGGTTCTAAAAAATCAGGATCACCTGTCAAAGGAGGGGGCAGATGGATTTTCGGAAGATGCTTATTGCCGGCCTCGGTGCCCTACTGATTTTTTATCTGTTCCGGGAACCGCCGGTGCCTGATTATAAAAAGAAGTTTAATGCCTCCATCGAGACCGTGATTAAACTGGAAAACGAAGAACTCGTTCGGCAGAATCACGATCCGATCGTCCGAAAAGAAACGGGAATTGAAGTCAGTGATGACGGGGACTGGATTGAACTGTACTATGATATACCTCTGCAGGGACATAAAAAAAGTGTCTACCAAAAGCAGGGTGACCGGTACGCGCGGGTGACGGATATAAAGGCGGTGTCCGATCAACTCGACAAGGCAAAAACGACGTATATCGAGAATTTGGGAATCAAATGAAGGAACATCTAAATGAATCAGAAAAACGCTTATGCCAGAAGTGACCGGCACAAGCGTTTGTTTATATTTCATAATTCTTTATTTAATAAAACCTTATATTCTTGGCATAACTCCATTACTTTGTCAGAGTAAGGAGATTTCTCAATGAGAAAATATTGAAGAGATTCATAGGTACCTCTCACTTGTTCAATTGCCATATTGTTAATCAATTTTTTTATACTAGAAACAAAAGATAACTTATCATTATCACTTACAGTTCCAATATAATTATTTTTAGATTCGGTTTGATTTGTGCTTGCAAAGGAAATAATATTAGATGCTTTTTCATGTACATTAACTTTACGTTCGTTATGGTGATTCATATATTTATAAATCATTTCGAAGTGATTTAAATCAAAATCATTAACGTTCCCTAATATATCTAGCATTACAGCTGATTCAGGACTTTCAAGTAATTTTGTATTATTAATAACACGACCACTGTAAATTGCGAGCATTGCTTTTGCACGTGGCGAATTTGAACGGTCTGCAATATCAAGACATCTGCTGATATAGAATTTAACGATTTCGTCATTTTGAAGTCGTTCCTTTAATTGCTCTACATTTTCTTCTGAGAAATTTCCTGAAATATATAATTGAGATATTAATATGTCCAAATAATTTATTCGATACTCATTTGAAAAATTCTGAAGTCCTTGAATAATCCCCTTGATAGAACTAAAGTTTTCTAACGTTTCCAACATAAGATCGCTAGTAGCATTTTTTGAAAGTAATGTCTTAAAAAATACTTCAGATTCATTTTGCATTTTTTGAGAGATATTAAATTCGTTTTTATCCACGTGTTCGACTCCTTAATTTTTTATGGAGATATCATAAATATCTATTTATCCTTCAATCGTCCACGTATCCCGCAGTTCAATGATCGTTCCTTCCGGGGCTTTTAACTTACTGAGGTGACCGTCGACGACGAAGTAGATGTTGCCGCCGTGCTTCGGTAAAAACGGCATCCCGAGTTGTTCGAGCCGGGCGACTTCTGTCTGCAGATCGTCGACGTATAGAGCGAAATGGACGGGACCGGCTGCGTGTTTCGTATAGGATCTCAAGGTCTCATCGACTTTGTTCGTCTGCAGTTCGATGTAGAAGTCACCGAGCTTCAGCCAACTGTTAAAGGCACGAGTATGGAAATCAGGGGATTCTTGGACCAGTTCGAAGCCGAGGTGTTCGTAAAACGTTTTTGACGCGGTGTAATCGGTCGTCTGGATACAGAGGTGATGGATTTGTTTCATCGTCAATCATCCTTTCAGGTGGTGCGGATCGTATGTAGTCTACAGCAATATCAAACCAAATTTTATCATAAACAAGCGTCCGTTTCCTTCATGGGAGACGGACGCTTGTTGATTACGTCAGATCGAATTTCTCTGTCTGATCTGTTAAATAAGAAGATGTTTCGTTTAATGTCTCGACTAGGACATGCAGTCCGGTGATCGTCGCAATCATCTGCTCGGACGCCGCCGCAACTTCTTCGTTGCCCGCCGTATGTTCTTCGGCGACGGCGGCAATTTCCGTCAGGGCATTGCGGATCCGGGCTTCCGTTCTGGCGACGTCAAGCATTTGTTGCCGCATCCCGGCAGCGGACGACGCGACTGTCCCGACCTGTTCCGCGATTTGGGTGAACGAGCCGTCCGTCGCTTGAATCTCCTGTTGACCGGAGACCGTCTCCTGTAACGTCTCAGCGAACCGGACTTCCATTTGCGTCGAATTCCCGGTGATATTCTGAACGATTGCCGCAATCTGATCGACGCTGCTCGCGACATGTGTGGATAACTTTTTCACTTCGGTTGCGACGACGGCAAATCCTTTGCCTTGTTCGCCGGCACGCGCCGCTTCGATGGCGGCATTGAGGGCCAGTAAGTTCGTCTGCGCCGCGATGTCGCGGATGATTGTCACAAGCGCTTGAATGTCGGTGGACTGTTGTTTCAGTTGACGGACCTGCTCCGTTGCTTCGACGACGTGCGAATGAATTATGTTCATCCGGGTGACGGATTGTTTCATCTGCGTTTGTCCGTCGCGCGTTGCAACGCGCATCGTCTCGACCGTCTGTTCGATGTGCTGACTGTCATCGGTCGTCTTTTGAACGAGCGAGGAGAAGCCGCTCATCTCATCCGTCAAGGCGAGTGTCGTATGCGTCTGACTTTCGGTACCGGTCGCAATTTCCGACATCGTCTCGGCAATCTGCGTTGAACCGTCGAGGACTTCCGTTGTCCCGGCGTCAATCGCCTGACTCGTGTCCGTGACGAGAGCAGTTGTCCGTTTGATGTCGACGATCATCAGGCGGAGTGTTTGATTCATCTGTTGAATCGAGCGGGCGAGCGTGTAAATTTCATCTTTTGCCGGAATCTTCAGTTGTTGCATCGTCTGATCGGCTTGCGAAAGTTTTCCGTCGGCAATCATCTGCGCGACGGATTGAAGTGTTTCGAGCGGTTTCAATTTTCGACCGAGTATGTAATACAGTGACCCGAGCGTCAACAGTAAGAGTAAGACGAGTAAACCGAGAAACAGCGGCAACGTCTGTTTTAACAGCGTCGTCGTCAACGTCTCGACGTCTTTTGCCGCGATGTCGACACCTAATATGCCGATGGTTTCACCCGTCGTACTTTTTAACGGGACGTAAACACTGATGTACTGACCGAACTTCGGATCATCGATGACATCAGTCGCATGAGTCTCTCCGCGTAAGACATCCTTCATGTCGGACGCGACGGCACCCGTTGCCGGATCATTGATCTTAGCGGCGTCAGCGACCGGCAGTCCGTCAATTAACAATTTGACCTGATTTTGGTCAACTTTTGCCGTGTAGACATACAACAATCCGTTTTGTTTGCGGAGTTGGTCGAGTGATTCGCGTAACTGATCATAGGTCGTATCATTCGTCGGATTCGCTAAAAATTTTTGATAGGCATCGGAATCAACCGTTTTGGCAATCCGGAGCGCATCCTGCTCCGCCGTTTTTTTAAGCGTCGAGACGGCAGTTTGATTCGTGTTGTAGTAAAGGGCAGCACTGCTGAATAGGAAAAACAAAATGAGGATGGAACTGACAATCAGTAATAATCGTGTACGGATGGAGTGTGTGTGTGTTTCTGTCATAGGTGGACCTCCTGCAGGATTCATTAGGTGATATATATACTATCGTCTCGTTTTTTATTTTTTGGATAGCTTTCAAATAAAGTGGCGGATTTTTTTATCAAAATCAGGCGAGAGGACGCTTTCTTCCAAACGATTCGGATGAACCCCAAGTGACAGGGAGAGATACACGGTTCAGCTTCATTCTCTTCAGAAAGGAACGAGGTTTGACAAGTTCAGAACAAAGGAATTGTAGAGAAATGAAATGAAGAACCGTCGAAAACAGGACTGATAAAAGGAGGGGATTGCAGTGATTGAAAAAGTTACAGCAGTTTCAAACGGGATGTATACGGAAGGAAAGTCAGGAAACCATACGATTCGGATTGATGAACCTGAAAGCATGGGCGGAGCTGATCACGGGGCAAATCCGCTTGCGACATTACTCGTCGCCCTTGCCGGATGTGAAAATGTCGTCGCACACTTCGTCGCAAAGGAGATCCAATTTGATTTGCACGGAATTGAATTTGAAGTTGAGGGATCAATCGATCCACGGGGCATGATGGGCGACTCGTCCGTCCGGACACAATTCCAGCGTGTAACGGTCCATGCCAAAGTGACGACGTCTGAAACGGACGAGCGGATCCAGGAACTGCAACGCCTCGTTGACGTACGTTGTCCGATTTCGACGACGCTGACTGCAGCGGGCGTGACGCTTATTGCCAACTGGACGAAGGCATAACATCACTTCAGTATGAGCTGAAAGGCAAAAGGGCAGCCATTACTCGTCTCCGTCTTCGAGAAATGGCTATTTTTTGTTGCGTTTCATAATCACCCGACAATAGAAATTTTACGGATCTTTAAAAATGTTTACAACTAAATAGTTTAGTGTTAAATTATTCAATGCGATAAGGAATGGATTAGATTTTGCATGATGAAAAAACGTTACAATAAGAAAGGATGTCGAACGAATGGAACAAGATCAGCTTTTTAAGATGATCCACACGGTCGAAGCCGTGACGAATGAAGCGATCATCGATTGGAATACCCGTTTTCCATACAATGTCGGAATTTCACCGATTCTGACGTTAGGTGAGCTGAAACGAAAAGGACCTCAAAATCAAATGAAGCTAGCCGAAACACTTGGTTTTACGGGAGGGGCGATGACGAACATCGCTAAAAAACTGATTCAACTTGAACTGGTCGAACGGGTCTATAACGAACAGGACCGCCGGCAAGTCTTGCTGCAGATTACGCAGCAGGGCGAGCAAATCTTACGTGAAGCTCAGGCTATCGGGAAACAACAGTATCTTGAACTGTATGACGTGTTGGATGAAGAAGAGATTCGGCTTTATTTAGCAATCAACGAAAAACTGTTGACCCATATCCGGGCAAAGCGGGAGAACGGAGTGAAACGATGAATCGAGTAGCGGGGAAAGTAGCATTGGTGACAGGAGGTGCGTCAGGCATCGGCTTATCAGCGGCGACATTACTGGCGGAAGAAGGTGCTGCGGTCGTCGTCGCAGATTATAACGTCGATGGAGCGGAAGAAGTAGCGGCTAAGTTACGGAAACAAGGACGACAAGCTTCTGCCGTCTTCTTGGACGCGTCTGAAGCTGAATCGATCCAGCATGCTGTCGATTTTACCGTCGAGTCGTTTGGGAAAATTAACGTGCTGTTCAATAATGTCGGTCTGACGAATCTTCAGAAAGACTTGGATGTCGTCGCAATGGACTTGGCGGAATGGGACCGATTAATGAACGTCAATGTCAAAAGTGTTTTGCTTGGTGCAAGATATGCGATTCCACATATGAAGGAAGCAGGTGGCGGATCAATCATCAATACAGCTTCGATGTCGGCTTTTGCGGGTGATAGCATCCGCTCGGCTTACGGAACATCGAAAGCTGCCGTCGTCCAGTTGACGAAGTATATCGCGACACAGTACGGGAAGGATTTAATCCGCTGTAATGCGATTGCTCCCGGTTTGATTTTGACACCGGCGGCTAAAGCTAACATGAGTTCAAGTCTGCTTGCGACCTTCGAAAAATACAATGCCCTTCCGTATCACGGCGAAGCCGATGACATCGGACATGCCGTCGTTTATCTCGCGTCGGACGAATCAAAATTCATGACCGGACAAACCCTTCAGATTGAAGGTGGACATTATATCGGCAATCCGACTAGTCCCGATTTTTTAGCAATGCAGCAGTAATTCAGAAATGGAGTGAAAGAAGATGAATCGATTAGCAGAAAAAATCGTGTTAGTGACCGGTGCCGGGAGTGGCATGGGAGAAGCAACGGCAATGATGGCGGCACGTGAAGGTGCCGTCGTCGTCGCGACCGACATCAATGAGGAAGCCGTCCGTGCTGTCGTCAAACAGATTCTGCTTGAAGGCGGTCAAGCGTATGCCTTACACCACGACGTTTCTTCCCGCGAAAGTTGGCAAGACGTCACGGACATGATCAAGCGGGAGTTTAATCGACTGGATGTGTTGGTCAACAATGCCGGCATTGCGTTAAGTACCCCGTTTTTAGAGCAGGATGAAACCGATTGGTCCCGGATTTTTAACATCAACGTCAACAGCGTTCTGCTCGGGATGCAACAGGCGATTCGATTGATGCAGGTAACGGGTGGTTCGATCGTCAACATCGCTTCGATTTCTGCCATCAGCGGAATGGCGGGGGCCGGCGGTTATACGGCATCAAAAGGGGCCATCGATGCGGTGACACGGGCGGCGGCTGTCGATTACGGCAAGTACAACATCCGGGTCAATGCCGTTTATCCGGGGTACATCGAGACGAAGATGAGTGCCCCGTCGATGGCCGCGTATAAAGACTATTTTGAACAGGTGATTCCGCTTGGTCATGTCGGTCAGGCCGAAGAAGTCGCGCACGCCGTCGTGTTCCTTGCGACAGATGAAGCGAGCCATATCTCCGGAATCGGCCTTCCGGTGGACGGTGGCGTCACAGCCAGATAATTGGAACGACACGAAGGCACTGTCCATCCGACAGTGTCTTTTTTTGTGAAACAATAGGTCAATTGGTAATAAAAATCCGTTTTTAAAGAATTTTTTTACAAAAAAAAGCGGTACAATGGAAGGTGAAAATGACAAACGAAATGAGTGGATAAACATGCTTCAATCATGGAAAAAACGAATGCTGTACGGAACGGCGGGACTGGTCGTTTTGGTCAGTGCAGGTGCTGTATATCTCGGATTACGTCCGGAGGAACCAAAAGCCGTTTCCTACCCGGTCATTTCGAAGGATCTCACGACGATGACGTTTACACCGAAAGACGGGCAGGTCATCCTGCTGTATGGAAGCGATATTAACCGTTTTAAAGAAACACAAGATGATCCGCAGGAACCGGGATTGATGAAGACACTATCGAAAACGGGGAAAGAGCTGAAGACAGAAGCAATTGCTGACCCGGATTTTTATCAGATGATGCTGTCACAAAAAGGAACCGACCCGCGGCACATCTATGCACATCATCCGGATGGCATCGAAGCAGATCACTTTTTTACGTATGATTTAAAACGGGGCACGTTTACAAAACATGAGGTGCCGAATACAGCGATCACATCCGTTTCCCATTACGGGAAAGATGTCTGGCTGGAATCGAATGCCTCGAAGCCAAAGGAAAACATTCAGTTAATCAACGTCCGGACAGACAAGCGGTATCCGATTGAAGATCGGCTGATGCCGGTCTTTGATTCACCGATTCTTGAACTGAATCAGACGATTGCTTATGCCAACAACGGTACCGAGGATGATCAAGAAGGGGCGGCTGGTATGGTTCTGCTCGACCAGACGACCGGAAAATCACGCGTCATTCGAAAAGCGGACGAACCGTATGCCTATACGGCGTTATACGGTGCGAAAGACACAGCGTATTTTGCAACGACCGACGGCGTGATGATCCGGCTGAAGACGGACGGAACGATGCAGCAAAAGTCATTTTCAGTATTAGATGATGTCAACTACTGGGCAACGGAACCGATGCGGATGATCAACAAACAGACCGGTTATCAAATCATCGGCACCGGTGAAAACGATACCGATCAACGGCTTGTGAAGTGGACGTTCGGACAAGCGTTCCGGGTTGAAGAGGTCCGACCGGATTTCTGGAAGCAGGGTCACTATTACCGGTACCTCTACCGGAATCCGTATCAGAAAACGTCGTATTTCACGGAAAGTAAAACGTCACTTTCCGGAAAAGGCAAATTGATCGTCACGGATGACAACTTAAAAACGTTACGGACGATACCGGTCGAAGGAGCAAACGGTGTGGACTTCGTGATCGACTAACAGCAAAGGGAGGAAATAAAATGGCGTTTGAAGAGGTGTATTTGACGGCAATTCAAGCGAGGTTCCGGGCCGTCCGCGAACCGGCGGAGCAAGCACTCGGTTGGCTGAACGAGGAACAGTTCCATCAGACACTGGCACCGGATACGAACAGCGTCGCGTTGTTGATTCAGCATATGACGAACAATATGACGTCACGCTGGACCGATTTTTTGACGACGGACGGGGAAAAGCCGGACCGCAACCGGGACGCCGAGTTTGTCGACCAGGGGCATGATAAAGAGACCTTGCTGACACTGTGGAACGACGGCTGGCAACTCGTCGAATCAACGCTTGCTTCCTTGACACCGGACGATTTGGAACGGACCGTTTTAATCCGCGGCGAACCGCATCTCGTCGTCGACGCGATGGAACGGCAACTCGCGCATTATGCCTATCACACCGGACAGCTGATTTTTTTGATGAAGATCCTGCTCGGACCGGACTTTAAACCGTTGACGATTCCCTTGCCGCATCAGCGGCACTGAACGAAACAGACCTGCCTCTTTTCGATAAAGAGACAGGTCTGTTTTCATAGTGTACGTGCACTTGGTGTACCGAAGGATTTAGTCGATAATGAAATCGTAAAAGCATGCTCGCCCTTTTTGAGTTTGATGCCTGCGGGAGAATCGATAGCAGCTAATGATCTTCCCACCATGGACTCATGGACGGTCGACTTTTCTAACATCAACAGGTCATATTCAGATGCGTGGAATGATTGGTTCTGAAACTCGACACCCGTCATCAAGAATTTTTTAAAATCATTTGATTCTTCGGACCACTCATTCATCGTACTCTCGAGCTCATATCTGTAGGACCGGTAGCCTTTTGTGCGATCAGACTGTTGACTGAGTTTCAGTGATTTTCCGTCATATTGACCGGGTTTGATGGTCTCGGAAAACCAGATTTTCTGCTTACCCGACGCAAAATATTCGATTCCGGTCAGGTAAAGGGGTTGATCCGTTTGACCGGTCATGACATAGGTCGCGCTATTTACAAAGGCATCTTCCGGTTTTTTGGACTCAACGAATTTAAGTGTCAACGGCAGTTCCGTTGATTTGATGACTTTTTTCGGACCGGTTTCTTCTGCGGTGCAACCGGCAAGTAAAAGTGCCGATAGTGAACAGACAAGCAGTTGTTTCAACATCCACATCACGTCCTTCTTATGTAAGTAAGTTAAGTGTAAAGAGATTGGATGATATTTACAATCGGAAAAATGGTCAAGGAAAGGAAGCTTTATATGAAAAAACGATTTATTCTTTTGCTGTCGCTCGGACTGTTTGGGTGTTCGGCGACTTGGCAACAAGAACCGGCGGAGTCGACAGCTGCGAAAAAAGTTTTCTATGTCGCGCCGACCGGCCAGGATACGAATACCGGTTCCATCAAACAACCGCTGAAAACGCTGAAACGAGCCAGTCAGCTTGCGAAAGCCGGGACAACGGTCTATCTGCGTAAAGGAACATATCCGGAAGCGTTGACGGTCAAGCACAGCGGAACGAAACAAGCACCGGTCGTCTTTAGGAATTATCAACAGGAGAAAGTGGTCTTAAGTGGCAAGACGCTGAAGCAGAAAGATGGGGACACAGCACTCGTCCGGATTGAAAATCGACAGTATGTGACGATTCAAGGACTGGTGGTCGCAGACATCGAAACAACACGAACCAATGAGACGCCGATCGGAATGTTTGTCACCGGCACAGGGCGGAATATTCAATTGATCGACAATCAGGTCCGGCGAATTAAGACGCAGGCAAAGGACGGCAACGCCCACGGGATTGCGATTTATGGCACCGGTCGTTTAAAACAGATCACCGTCCGAGGGAACCGTGTCGAAGACAACCGGCTCGGGGCCAGCGAAGCATTGGTTCTGAATGGCAACATCGACGCATTCTCCGTCACGGGCAATACCGTCCGCCGGAACGATAACATCGGGATTGACTTGATCGGATATGAAGGCGTCGCAACGAATCCGGCCGAGGATTATGCACGGAACGGGACGATTGCTGGCAATCACGTTTCCGACAGTTCAAGTTACGGCAATCCGGTTTACGGCAAAGAGTACAACGCAGCCGGCATTTACGTCGACGGCGGCAAACAGCTGACGATTGAAAATAATACCGTCGAGCGGAATGATATCGGGATCGAAGTGACGAGTGAACATGCGAAAAAGTACGCGGAAGATGTCACTGTCCGCGGCAATCTGATCAAACAAAACCGGTTTACCGGTATTTCAATCGGCGGATACGACCGGAAGCGGGGCGGAACGAAGCGGGTCCGGATTACTCGGAATCAGGTCACCGGCAATGATACGAAAGGGCTGGAAGGGGGACAACTATTGGTTCAGCATGATGTCCGCGATAACCGAATTGACCACAATACGTTTACGACGGGACCGGATAATTTGTTCGTCGCCCACTTTTTTAAGACAAGCTCCGGGAATCAGTTCGAACAGAACACGTATCGCTTGGCGAAAGGAACAGCGAAGCGTTGGATTTGGCAGGATCACGAATACCGCACTCCATCCGCTTTTGAGCGGGCAGTCATGCGATGAATGAAAAACAGACGTCATTCTCCTCACGAGGGAAAGTGACGTCTGTTTGTTTAACGTACTTGCATCTTTTAGGCATTGTAGCCGACGAACAGTGTGAAAAGCATCAAACCGGCTGAACCAATGATGCAGGTCAGGCAGACGACGGTCGTAAAAATACGCAACGGCAACGGCAGGCTGACCTGTCTTTTCCAGACGACATATACGACGACGGCACTCGCCATCATCAGTAAAGCCAAAATCGAGAACGGTAACGCCCGTTCCTGGATCAAATAAAAAAGTTCCAAAGTCTTACACGTCCTTTCTTTCGGGTTCCGATTCGCAAGGGTTGTCCCCTGCAAAATCGAACGCTATTACGTTATACTAATTATTGTAACATATGGATGAATCACCCAACATGAAATCAAAGAAAGAAGGGGAGACGATTGGCACAATCATTACGCAGATCAGCGACAGACCGCTCGATCCAGGGAGTGTGCGGCGGACTCGCGGAACACTTCGGTATTTCGTCACTGGCCGTCCGCCTGATTTTCATTGTCATTCCGCTTCCGATCAATTTAATTATTTACATGATTCTCGCTAACGCGATGGCGGATGCACCAAGAACGTTGTAGAACAAATGAACAAAAGGGGGCATGACGATGACAAATGGAAAGATTGCACTTCGTGTATTAGGTGTTTTGATCGGCGCGATTGTCGGTTTACTGATTGTGTACGAAGCGAACGGAACCTTTGACGGCAGCGTCCTACTTGGATTTGTAGCCGGGGCTTTGATTTTTGCCTTGATTAATATCATCTGGGTACGCGTCAAAAGATCTTAAACAGCAGGGGGAAATGGAATGACTTACTTAATTTGTACGACGTGCGGGGTCCAGATGGATGAGAACATAACACAGGACGACGTCTGTCCGATTTGCACCGATGAACGGCAATATGTGAATCCAAACGGTCAATCGTGGACGACACTTCCGGATATGATTTCGTCCGGCACGTATCAGACGACCGTGACAGAAGAACAACCGGGACTTCAAAGTCTCGTCACGACACCGAAGTTCGGGATCGGGCAGACCGCTTACCTCGTCGCGGGGACAAAACGGATTCTTTGGGACTGTATCACCTATCTCGATCAGGCAGTCATCGAGGACGTGGGACAGCTCGACGCGATGGCGTTGTCGCACCCGCACTATTACGCGACCCAGGTCGAGTGGGCGGAAACATTTGAAGTTCCGCTGTACATTCATCAAGCAGACAAGGAATGGGTGACCCGGCCGAGTGATCGGATTGTCTTTTGGTCCGGTGACCGTTTGGAATTAGCTGACGATGTCGTGTTACACCGGATCGGCGGTCACTTTGACGGGGCGACTGTGCTCGAATGGACGGCAGGGGACGAAGGACGCGGGATTTTACTGACCGGAGATATCGTCCGTGTCGTCGCTGACCGGGCCTGGGTCAGCTTCATGTACAGTTATCCGAACCTGATTCCACTGCCGGCCGTGACGGTGGAGGAGATGGTGGCAGCTCTCGACAATGTCCGTTTTAATCAGATTTATGATGCGTTTCATAAAGTCGTCGTAACGGATGCGAAGGCCGCCGTCGCGCGTTCGGCAAGCCGCTATATCGAGGCGTTAAACGGCAAGCACGGGGTTCGTCGATGATTCTCGGGTTATACGAAGCGCATCTGCCGGTCCGTGACTTACAGCAATCGATTGCGTTCTACACCGGACTTGGTCTGACACTCGATCACATCGTGGATGAAAAAATCGCCTTTCTTTGGATTGTGGAAGAGCAAAGCTGGCTTGGTCTTTGGCAGGCGGACCAAGTCGGGTTGCCGTATCATCCGTCGATCCGGCATATCGCCTTTCATGTCTCGCTCGACGGCTTGCGTGAGTCGGTCCATTGGCTGACGGAGCGTGGTTATACGCCACGTAAGGCGTTTGGTTTTAAAGGGACGGAACCGTTCGTCATGCCGATTGCCCAGCATGCCCATGCGAAAATTCATTTTAATGATCCGGACGGCAACAGTCTCGAATTCATCACGAAGCTCGACAATCCGCTGGGTACGAAGGATTATATGTACTTAAGTGAATGGGAAACGCTTATAAATGACCGTGGTTTCATTCTGAAATAAGCAAGTCTTCCTCGATTCCTTGTGAATCGGAGAGGACTTTTTTTGTATCAGATTTTCGCGAACCACTTCCTGACGAAGGATGTTGAGGATTGGTATGAAGTTGTAAAGAAGGAAATAGATATTCCCAAAAAAGCCCTGTTTTGAGCGATGGGTCAATGTTTTTCTTGGAATGAGCAGATTGATGTAAAGCGGAAATGGGACTTGTTATGATAAGTGGCAGATAAAATCGTTTTTCCACAAAATAGTTTCGAAACTAAATGGATGGAATTTGAAATGATGACCTGAAGGAGATTAACCACATGACGACACCCCAACTAACAAACCCAACCCTCACTTCTCATGATATTCTGGAGGCTCTGACCCACAATGTCGCAATGATTCGTTTTGATACACAACGCCGGGTCGTTGATGTCAACGACTTGTTTGCGAAGACGATGAAGTATAAACGCGATGAGATGATTGGCATGCACCACCACCTGTTTTGTCGAGCAGATTTTGCAAACAGTGAGGCGTATCAGAAATTATGGAGCAAACTACTGGCCGGTTTCAGCTCGGCTGATAAAATCGAACGGATTGATGCCCGCGGCGATTCGATATGGCTCGAAGCAACTTATATGCCGATTTACGAAGCAAACCAAGTTGTCGGTGTCGTCAAGATTGCTTCTGATATCACGGATCGGCAGGAAACCATCCAAGAGTATGCGACGTCCTTTGCCGGCATCGCCACCGATTTGGATGACCGATCCACGCAAGGCAAACAGGAGAGCCGTCAACTGAAACAAACGATTGAGAAGATGGCAGACGATGCCCAAGAGAATTTACGGATACTCGCGAATCTGCAGGAACAGTCTTCCGAAATCACAAAAATCACTGGGACGATCAAAGAGATTGCCGCACAGACGAACTTACTGTCGCTGAATGCCTCGATTGAAGCAGCACGTGCTGGTGAGCACGGAAGCGGCTTTAACGTCGTCGCGACGGAAGTCCGTAATCTCTCGAAGCTTGTTGAACTCGCCGTCATTAACGTCCGAAATACGACGGAACAGATGAACAAGGAGCTGGAACGGATTCAACAGGGGATCACACGGGCGAACGCCGATGCCTCGTCGAGTGTTTCCGTCATGGAAGAGACGTTGCAACGGTTTGATACCGTCAGTCAGTCGGCGCATGAACTGAATGAAACGGCAAAGAAATTTACGACAGTCATTTAAATGGGAAGTCACAACCTAAGTTCCGACATGACTTGAGACTGAAGACGAAGTGGTTTTTCTCTTTTTCGAGAAGAACCGCTTTTTTGTCGTTTTGAATCATTTTCCTGAGACATACTTTGATCCGTCAAGTTGTTTGATAGGAAGACTCTTATATATCCTGAGATAACCGAATCATATCGGTGCACCGGATACCGTTTTCTATGATGTCCTCTTCGTAGTGCCGCAAGAAGAAATTTAGATCAACTCCAACAATCCGAAATCCACATTTTTGATAAAGGGCCAACTGGCCAATGCTTGAATTTCCTGTCCCGATTTCGATGGTTCCGTATCCCATCGCTTGCGCGGTTTCGATGGCATGTTGTAAGAGAAATTTTCCGATGCCGCTTCCTTGATACTTCTCATCTACTGCAATATTTACGATTTCGATTGTGTGCGGTCTTGTCGGTAGCAGCACATGTATCCCGATCAGCTGATGCCTTATTTCAGCTACGAAACAACGACCTCTTTTCAAATATTCTTCGACCATTTTCTGAGACGGGTCCGCTGTCAGCAAAAGCTCCATCGGCGGATTCTCATGAGCTGACAATTGACGGATGTTTATATCCATACACGTATGCTCCTCACGGTTAGTTTTGATGCACTCACTTTTGTCAATGTCTCAAGATTTTTCGTTCCTGTTAATTCATTTCTACAAGTTAAAGTCATATCCCCTGAAACGGGACACGACTTTTTTTGATGCGTTCACCTGATCCGTAAGAAGGCAACACACACCACCAAAACGATACCACAGCCGCATAACAAGAGAAGCTGTTCGAGACGGATATCAAATGACAGCGAAAGGGACAGGGCAGCGTAAGACAATGGAACCAGACCGTTTGACGCGGCATTGACAAGGCTCATGACCCGGCCCATCATCTGTGGTCGTGTCGTCGTTTGAATCGTCGTCAAAATCAGGACATTGATGATGGAGGAGATGCCTCCGATTGTCAGCAACAGCAGAATGCCTTGCCAGACGTGTCCGATTTGTCCGAGTAATACAAGACCGACTCCAAGCAGACCAATCAGCGACAGCAACAGGCGGAAAGATTGATTGATAAGGTTGCTGAAGCCGATCCAGGCGGCACCAAGCAGCATGCCGAGCTGATACGCGCCTTGGAGATAACTGAGGTCCAGGGCTTGACCTCCTAAAACCCGATCGACGAGTAACGGAATCCCCATCAGCA
>Ga0308168_1000983_pt1 | contig 28539 bp, 10 predicted proteins | sample PhyCR2_FD_202133 | JGI IMG/M metagenome (GOLD analysis project Ga0308168, IMG submission 202133) | Phyllosphere microbial communities from UC Gill Tract Community Farm, Albany, California, United States - DLSLRC.R2 | ecosystem: Host-associated > Plants > Phyllosphere > Unclassified | place: USA...
CAAGTCCAAAATGAAACTCACCGCAATATCCCCAATGATCAGTCGGGGGATTATCGCTCGAATGCGGTAATCAAGATATAAGTCCAGAGGGCGCGCGCTTACGCGTCCTCTGGTCGGTGTGGGCCGACGCCCACGACCTTAGGTCAGTTTGGGCGGCGAGCCCAATGTCTTGATGTTGAAGGCTAAAAGCTAAAAGCTAAAGGCAGGCATGGGCAGCAGCCCATCAAAACTCAATCTCAATATCCCCAACCGGCATGCAACAACACGGCAAAATCTCGCCGTCAGAGATGAACGCTAAAGGTTTCTCACTGTACTCAACGGCACCGTTGATCAGCTTCATCCGGCAAGATCCGCAATAACCTTCGCGACACTGGTATTCCACTTCAACCTGATGATGTTCAAACACTTCCAGCAAATTCCGGTGCTCTGACTTACAGGCCAGTTGCTGGCCATTTGCTGAAAGTGTGATGGTTCTGTCGGTCATTTACAGCTCGAAATCACTCAGGTCGTCTGCGTGAACTTCAGAATCAATCTGACCCACGAGATAGGAGCTGACTTCCACTTCCTGCGGCGCAACCTGCACGTTATCAGACACCAGCCAGGCGTTGATCCACGGGATTGGGTTGGAACGGGTTTTGAACGGCGCGTCCAGACCCACAGCCTGCATACGGATGTTGGTGATGTATTCCACGTACTGACACAGAATGTCTTTGTTCAGGCCGATCATCGAACCGTCTTTGAACAGGTATTCCGCCCAGTCTTTTTCCTGCTGTGCCGCGAGCACGAACAGATCGTGACATTCCTGCTGACATTCCTGCGCGATTTCTGCCATTTCCGGGTCGTCCTGACCTGAACGCAGCAGGTTCAGCGCGTGCTGAGTACCGGTCAGATGCAGGGCTTCGTCACGGGCGATCATCTTGATGATTTTCGCGTTGCCTTCCATCAGTTCACGTTCAGCGAACGCAAATGAACAGGCGAAGCTGACGTAAAAACGGACGGCTTCCAGCGCGTTGACGCTCATCAGACAGATGTAGAGTTTTTTCTTCAGCTCACGCAGGTTTACCACGACCGTTTTGCCGTTGACCTGATGCGTACCTTCGCCCAGCAGATGGTAGTAGCTGGTCATCTCGATCAGTGTGTCGTAATAACCCGAGATGTCTTTCGCACGCTTGAGGATCTCTTCGTTGGTGACGATATCGTCAAACACAATCGCCGGATCGTTCACGATGTTACGGATAATGTGCGTGTAAGAGCGTGAGTGAATGGTTTCTGAAAACGCCCAGGTTTCGACCCAGGTTTCCAGCTCAGGAATAGAAATCAGGGGTAACAGTGCCACGTTCGGGCTGCGACCCTGAATGGAATCGAGCAGCGTCTGGTATTTCAGGTTGCTCAGGAATATGTGTTTTTCGTGATCCGGCAACGCCTGAAAATCGATACGGTCGCGGGAAACATCAATCTCTTCCGGACGCCAGAAGAAGGACAGCTGCTTTTCGATCAGTTTTTCAAAGATTTCATGCTTCTGCTGGTCGAAACGGGCAACGTTAACCGACTGGCCAAAGAACATTGGCTCAAGAAGCTGATCGTTTTTATTCTGGGAAAAAGTACTGTAAGCCATAACTTCCTCGACATTCTCGGCAAAAACCCCCTGACGGGGGTTTTGAATAATATATTTAGTTAAAACAGACGATTAGATTTTGCAGGCGCCGCTTTCGCAGTCGTCAGCCACGTCGGCTTTCATATCTTCCTGCACATCATCAGCACCGTCGCGGGTGTTCTGATAATACAGCGTTTTGACGCCAAATTTGTAGGCGGTCAGCAAGTCTTTCAACAACTGTTTCATCGGCACTTTACTGTTCGGGAAGCGCGACGGGTCATAGTTGGTGTTAGACGAAATCGCCTGGTCGATGAATTTCTGCATCACGCCAACCAGTTGCAGATAGCCGTCGTTGTTCGGCATATCCCACAGCAGTTCGTACTGATCCTTCAGACGCTCATACTCCGGCACGACCTGACGCAGGATCCCGTCTTTCGACGCTTTAATACTGATATGGCCGCGCGGTGGCTCGATACCGTTGGTAGCGTTGGAGATCTGCGAGGAGGTCTCGGACGGCATCAGCGCAGACAGCGTGGAGTTACGCAGGCCGTGCGTTTTGATGCTTTCACGCAGCGTATCCCAGTCCAGATGCAACGGCTCGTTGCAAATCGCATCCAGATCTTTCTTGTAGGTATCCACCGGCATGATGCCCTGTGAATAAGTGGTTTCATTGAACCACTGGCACGCGCCTTGCTCTTTCGCCAGTTCGTTCGACGCTTTCAGCAGGTAATACTGTATGGCTTCAAACGTTTTGTGCGTAAGGTTGTTTGCGCTGCCGTCGGAATAACGCACGCCGTTTTTCGCCAGATAGTAAGCGTAGTTAATCACGCCAATACCCAGAGTACGACGACCCATCGCGCCACGTTTTGCGGCTTTAATCGGGTAATCCTGATAATCGAGCAGGGCGTCGAGCGCACGAACCGCCAGAACTGCCAGCTCTTCCAGATCGTCCAGGCTTTCTATCGCGCCGAGGTTGAAGGCAGACAGCGTACACAGCGCGATTTCGCCGTTTTCGTCGTTAACATCATCCAGCGGTTTGGTTGGCAGCGCGATTTCCAGACACAGGTTGGACTGGCGAACAGGCGCGATAGCCGGATCAAACGGGCTATGCGTGTTGCAGTGGTCAACGTGCTGAATGTAGATACGTCCGGTAGAAGCACGTTCCTGCATCATCAGCGAGAACAGTTCAACCGCTTTCACTTTCTGCTTACGGATGCTGGCGTCCTGCTCGTATTTTTCATACAGACGCTCGAACTCGTCCTGATCGGCAAAGAATGCATCGTACAGGCCAGGCACGTCAGACGGGCTGAACAGGGTGATGTCGCCGCCTTTCACCAGACGCTGATACATCAGTTTGTTGATCTGCACGCCATAGTCCATATGACGGACGCGGTTGCCTTCAACACCACGGTTGTTTTTCAGAACCAGCAGGCTTTCGACTTCCAGATGCCACATCGGGTAGAACAGCGTCGCTGCGCCGCCACGCACGCCACCCTGAGAACAGGATTTCACCGCGGTCTGGAAATGTTTATAGAACGGGATACAACCGGTGTGGAACGCTTCACCGCCACGGATCGGGCTACCCAGCGCACGGATGCGACCGGCGTTGATGCCGATACCGGCACGTTGGGAAACGTATTTCACGATGGCGCTGGAGGTGGCGTTAATGGAATCCAGGCTGTCGCCACATTCGATCAGAACACAAGAACTGAACTGACGGGTTGGGGTGCGCACGCCGGACATAATTGGCGTAGGCAGAGAAATTTTGAAGGTAGAAATCGCGTCGTAGAAACGTTTGATGTAATCCAGACGGGTTTCGCGCGGGTAGCCGGAGAACAGGCAGGCCGCGACCAGAATGTACAGGAACTGTGCGCTTTCGTAGATATCGCCGGTCACGCGGTTCTGTGCCAGATATTTCCCTTCCAGCTGCTTAACCGCCGCGTAGGAGAAATTCATGTCACGCCAGTGGTCAATAAAACTGTCCATCTGCTCGAACTCTTCAGTCGTGTAGTCTTCCAGCAGATGTCTGTCGTATTTACCCATTTCAACCATGCGGGTCACCTGGTCGATCAGTTTTGGTGGTTCGAACTGGCCGTAGGCTTTTTTACGCAGGTGGAAGATAGCCAGACGTGCAGCCAGATATTGATAATCCGGTGCATCTTTAGAGATCAGGTCAGCCGCTGCTTTGATAATGGTTTCGTGAATGTCAGCGGTTTTGATTCCGTCATAGAACTGGATGTGTGAACGAAGTTCTACCTGAGAAACTGATACGTTTTGAAGACCTTCCGCTGCCCAGTCAATGACACGGTGGATTTTATCAAGATTGATGCGTTCTGTGCGGCCATCACGTTTAGTTACAAGCAGACTTTGGTTCATTCGGGGCGATACCTCAAAGGTTTATAAAGGGTCTGACCTGGCCGCGTAAAACACGCGCAGCAGCACAAGAGGTTCCTAGTGTGCTGGTCAGGATATAAACACAATATATTGTGGGTTTGTTATTTTCTGATGACAAGATAGTGACTGAATGGCCCTTTTGCAAGTGAACAAAACGGGCAGATTTGTGGATAAGTTGGGGAGAAATTTTTGAGCCCTGCCTGAAGAGTCCGCCATTGCTGGCGCGACAATCCTGTCAATATCTGAGATACGATTTTCTTATATTTTTAAGAAAGGTGATCGACTGCCGGTTTATTAAACGTTAGAAAAAAACGCTATATTGATCTGGATAACTATTCTAAAAAATCATGTTGCGGCGTCCCCGCGAACCAACGCGTTAAAAACTAACGTTTTAACCCTTTCATGCCCCATTCCTTAACGCAAATCCTGCCCACCAGGCCGAAAAAATGACTTGCAACTGCTGACGATTTGGCGTTACCGCATTGCCGGCAAGGCGCACCGGGACAACATCAGAACCCTTCTTCTGTTCACTTTCTGAAAGATGCACTTTTGAGAAAAATGAGCCTTATTATAAATACATATCATGAATAAATGATGGTTTTTATATATACTAAATTTATCATTAAGTGGCCTCCCCGTACCCTGCATATTACCTTCATGCGTCTTCAACAGGTGCGGAGGATTAAATGTCGATGGTGTTCAATAAAATCTCAGTGTGTTTATTTTTAGCCTTTAATTTACTGCCTTTTTCAGAAACTGTGTTTGCAGAAAGTCTCCCGGCCTGTTCAGGGTCGCAGATTACTGAAAGTTGCAGCGCCACCACGACCACACTTGAAAATAAAACTCTCAATACCTACACCGTGGCTGACGGGGCTGAGATGCAGTTCTCCGGCCTGAACGGTTCAGGTTCCTCGGGCGGTGCCTTCCACCTTGGCAACAGCACCACACTGGAAATTGTTCCTGAGAATACCACCGGTTACAGCGTATTTACCGGAAACAGCAGTTCGGGAAACGGCGGCGCGATCTTTGCGAAAGAAAACTCGACGGTATATTTAGAAAATACTCTGTTCATTGATAACGTCGCCCATGATTACGGCGGTGCAATATATATGAATGGCACCAATGATGAAGGCGATGTTGATCTAGCCATTACTAATGCCGTGTTTTCAGGGAACATTTCCAGTGAAGGGAAAGGTGGTGCTATTTATTCTCTTAATAATAAAGTTCAGCTGACGAATGTTTTATTTGAGGATAATCAGGCGAAAACTAGCAAAAGCGCCAGTTCGGGCAATGGCAGTGGCGGCGCTATCGACGCGACTGACAATACCTCCGACTCTCACGGCAGCATGTTTATCACCAACAGCGAATTTACCGGCAATCAGGCCGAAGGGCAGGGGGGCGCTATCTATACCAGCAGCGCGTCTACGCCATTCCTGGTCGATATCAGCATTGATGAAAACTATGAAGATAACAATGGTGTGGCTTACTACCACGACAATGTCGCCAATAACTATGGCAATGACCCGGTGTCCGCGGGTGGTGGGTTTATGTATCTCGGCCACAGCGAGGCTGATTTTGACATTGCCGCAGATAAAACCCTGATCATCGGCAATACCGCCAACGACGGTGCGCTAGATTCGATAGCCGGTTATGGTGCGATTTTCAAACGCGGTGCGGGTGAACTGGTGCTTAATGCGGATAACAGCGGTTTTACCGGTGTCTTCGACGTTTTAGAGGGCACGGTTACGCTGGGCCGTGATGACACGCTGATCAATGTCGGCGATACCAACTGTCAGGAGGCGGCAGATAACTGTCACGGCATAGTGTTAGGTAACGATAATTATGTGAATGACACGGCAATACTGAATGTTGGCAGCACACAGCAAACCTTTAAAAATGCCTTTATGGGGCATGAGAACAGCACATTGAATATTGATGCTGGCGGTAATGCCAGTGTTAACAGCGGCTACATGGCGGGGACAACCACCGGAGCAGGCGACCTGACCGTGGCAGAAAACGGCAGTTTCACCCTGACCGGCGCGCAGTCTATGGGGCTGGATGGCGACATTGTGGTGGAACAAAACGCTGTACTCAGCGTTCAGGGCAATGCTGAAGATTTAGCGATATTGCAGGCCGATCCGCAGTCTATTGTGCTCAACGGCGGTGTGCTGGATTTGTCGGACATGACCACCTTCAACGGTGAAGCGAATCAGACTAACGATGGCCTGATGATTACAGGGTCCGGCGGTACGGTAATCGGTAATGCTGATCTGGTGACGCTCGGGGCGGGCACCGGTTATCACATTGGTGACGGTACCTCAGCCGGTGACGGTGTGTATGTGGTGATTAATGCCGGAAACGGACGCGTCACGCTGGCAGATAACAATGCTTATATGGGCACGACGCAGATCGCCTCCGGCACTTTGCAGGTCACCGCTAATTCTCAGCTTGGCGATGAAGCCTATAACCGTCAGGTCATTTTTACCGATCCGGCACAGGCCAGTACGCTGGAAGTTGCTGCTCCTGGCGATGGCAGCGGGCAGGTCGATACCACATCAGCACAAACCGGTAAGGCGCGGGATATTGAAATGCGGGCCTCAGGAACCATGCAGGTGGATGACGGCGTGACCACCCAATGGGGCGGCTTAACGGCTGACAGCACCGGCGGGCAGGCGGACGTTAACAGCACGTTCACCAAAACCGGTAACGGTACGCTGATACTCAGTGATTCAGGCAGCAGCCACTCCACTGTCCGTGTAGAACAGGGCAGCTTGCAGGGCGGTGCAGAAAACATCATCGCAGACGCCTCTTCATTGTATGTCGGCGAAAATGCCGCGTTCGTCACCGGCATGGATCAGCAGATGCGAAGCATCGATACAGACTCCGCTGGTACGGTGTTGATTTCCGACAACACTCAGCTGGTCCTGACAAATCAGGACACTTCCTCGGCGCTGGATGCCAGCCTTTTTACCGGCGCGGGCGGCACGCTGGTGAATGCCACGTCCGGTATGGCGTTGCAAGGCACGCTTAACACGAATATGTCCCTCGACGCATTAACCTATTTATCCGGCGTGACGGTTAACGGCAGCCTTGATAACAGCGCAGGAACCGCCAGTCTGGAGAATGGCAAGGCTGGGGATACGCTGACGGTCAACGGCGATTACACCGGCGGCGGCACCGTGGTGCTGGAAACCGAGCTGAACGGCGATACATCGGCCACCGATCAACTGATCCTCAATGGCAATACCTCAGGAGATACCGCCCTGGCGATTGTGCCGGTCGGCGGTATCGGACAGGCCACGCAGAATGGCATCAAAGTTGTCGATTTTGTTGCCGATCCGCAAAGCTATAATAACGCAGCCGATTTCCATCTGGCGGGCGATCAGCAATATATCAATATGGGTGCCTACGATTATTCGCTGGTGCAGGATAATCAGGACTGGTATCTGCGTTCGCAGGTGGTGACGCCTGATCCGCAACCTGAGCCCGATCCTGATGTCCAGCCACAACCAACACCGCAGCCACAACCTGTGCCAGCCTCTGGCGGGGATGATTTTACCCCGGTGCTGAACCCTAAAATGGGCGGCTACATGAGCAACCTGCGCATTGCCAATAATGCGTTCAGCATGACAGCACAAGATCACGCCGGTGCGGCAGATGACAACATCAAATTGCGTGTGGAGACTGCGCATGAAAGTTCCACATTCAGCAACCAGATTGACAGCAGCAATGACACTACCGTCGCGCAGATCAGCGCTAATTTCCTGCGCGATAATGTGGGTGACGGCGAAATTCTGGCCGGTGTCGTCGGCGGCTACAGTAACAGCCACGGCGACAGCACCAGCGCGCTGACCGGGCGAAAATCAGATAATGATATTCAGGGCTATGCCGCAGGGCTGACCGCTTCCTGGTATCAGGATGCGCAGGCGCATCAGGGAGCCTATCTCGACAGCTGGCTGCAATATGCCTGGTTTGATAACAGCGTAAGCGAAGACGGCACGGGCGACGATAATTATCACTCTTCCGGTCTTCTGGCCTCGCTGGAAGGCGGTTACCGCTTCACCCTGATGCAGGGAAATCAGTGGAACTGGACCTTGCAGCCGCAGGCGCAGGTGATTTATCAGGGGGTGAAACAGAAAGACTTTACCGCCTCGAATCAGTCGAAAGTGACACAAGAAGGCGATAATAACGTTCAGACACGCTTAGGGCTGCGCAGCGAATGGGATATTCATACGGCACCGGTGCTGCATCTCAAACCTTTTATCGAAGCGAATTATCGCCATAACAGTGCGGAAACAGCGCTGAATGTCGATGGCGTGAATTTAACCGACAACACCGCAAAAGACAGTGCGGAACTGAGTGCCGGGGTCAGCGGCAATTTGGGCGCAAATACCACGGTCTGGGGCAAGATCGGGCAACAGGAAGGGTCAGATGATTTTTCACAAACCGAAGCGTCAGTAGGTGTGAGTATTCGCTGGTAAGTCAGTGGAATAGCTGCAACATAAAAAAAGGGTACAGCGCAAACTGTACCCTTTTTTGCAGGCAAAATATTACAGTGCCTGAGTGTGGATCATGTAGTTCACATCTACATTTGGTCCGAGCTTGAAATGGTCGGTCAGCGGGTTGTAGTGCAGACCCATAATGTGACGCTCAAACAGCGATGTGCGGTCGATCATACCCAGCAATTCAGAAGGCTTGATGAATTTCTTGATGTCGTGCGTGCCCTTAGGCACCATTTTCAGCACATACTCAGCGCCGAAAATCGCCATCAGCCAGGCTTTATTATTGCGGTTGATGGTAGAGAAGAACACATGACCGCCGGGTTTCACCAGACGCGCGCAGGCGGCAACGACAGAAGCCGGATCCGGCACGTGCTCGAGCATTTCCATGCAGGTCACCACATCATATTGCTGCGGATGTGCGTCGGCATGAGATTCTACCGTTTCCTGTACATAATCGACTTTCACGCCACTTTCCAGCGCATGTAAACGCGCCACCTGTAACGGCTCACCGCCCATGTCCAGACCGGTAACATTCGCACCTGCTACCGCCATGCTTTCACTCAAAATTCCGCCGCCACAACCGACATCCAGCACGTTCTTGCCGAACAGGCCATCAGCGCGTTCGAGAATGTAGTTCAGGCGCAGCGGATTGATACGGTGCAGCGGTTTGAATTCGCCTTCCAGATCCCACCAGCGCGAGGCGACGGCTTCAAATTTGGCGATTTCTTCGTGGTCGATATTTTGCGGTTTTGCAGACGGTGTGGTTGTCATGAGCGTGAGTAACTCCTTATCACTTGATTAGCGGATTATACATATTCCATCTGCTTTGGCTCAGTTTTGTCGTTTTGGTTAATGTTTATACGAAATGAAGCCCTGCGTGCAAAGGTTTGAAACGCGTTGGATAATAGTACGCAAAAGGGGGCGGTTGTTTTCCACGTTTGGCTGGTTTGTGGTATAGTTTTACACCTTTGCGCTATATATGCCTACGTGGGCAGCGGCCATGAATAATCAGTAGAGGGATAGCAGCTCCATGAGCGACCTTGCCAGAGAAATCACACCGATTAACATCGAAGAAGAGCTTAAAAACTCTTATTTGGATTATGCGATGTCCGTTATTGTCGGACGTGCGTTACCAGATGTGCGCGATGGTTTGAAACCGGTGCACCGCCGCGTACTTTTCGCAATGAATGTCCTCGGTAACGACTGGAATAAAGCCTACAAAAAATCGGCCCGTGTGGTCGGTGACGTTATCGGTAAATATCACCCACACGGTGATACCGCGGTTTATGACACCATCGTTCGTATGGCTCAGCCTTTCTCACTTCGCTATATGCTGGTGGACGGGCAGGGTAACTTCGGGTCAGTGGATGGCGACTCCGCAGCTGCCATGCGTTATACCGAAATCCGCATGTCAAAAATTGCTCACGAATTGCTGGCAGACTTAGAAAAAGAAACTGTCGACTTCGTGCCAAACTATGACGGCACCGAACAAATTCCTTCTGTTATGCCTACGCGCATTCCAAACCTGCTGGTTAACGGCTCGTCCGGTATCGCGGTAGGTATGGCGACGAACATTCCGCCGCATAACCTTACCGAGGTTATCAACGGCTGTCTGGCGTACATTGAAGATGAAAACATCAGCATTGAAGGGCTGATGGAACACATTCCGGGGCCAGACTTCCCGACAGCGGCCATCATCAACGGTCGCCGTGGTATCGAAGAAGCTTACCGTACCGGCCGTGGCAAGATTTATATCCGTGCCCGTGCTGAAGTGGAAGCCGATGCAAAAACCGGTCGCGAAACTATCATTGTTCACGAGATCCCGTATCAGGTGAACAAAGCCCGTCTGATCGAAAAGATCGCCGAGCTGGTGAAAGAAAAACGCGTTGAAGGTATCAGTGCGCTGCGCGATGAGTCTGACAAAGACGGCATGCGTATCGTCATTGAAATCAAACGTGATGCAGTCGGTGAAGTGGTGCTGAATAACCTGTATTCACTGACGCAACTGCAGACGTCTTTCGGTATCAACATGGTGGCACTGCACCAGGGTCAGCCGAAAATTCTCGGTCTGAAAGAAATCCTGTCTGCGTTCGTTCGTCACCGCCGCGAAGTCGTCACGCGTCGTACCATCTTCGAACTGCGTAAAGCCCGCGACCGTGCTCATATCCTTGAAGCACTGGCCATCGCGCTGGCAAACATCGACCCGATCATTGAATTAATCCGTGCTGCACCGACACCGGCTGAAGCGAAAGCAGGCCTGGTCGCGCGTTCATGGGATCTGGGCAACGTGTCTGCCATGCTGGCAAGCGCCGGTGATGACGCAGCGCGTCCGGAATGGCTGGAGCCGCAGTTTGGTATTCACGACGGGAAATACTTCCTGACTGAACAACAGGCGCAGGCAATTCTGGATCTGCGCTTGCAGAAACTGACCGGCCTCGAGCACGAAAAACTGCTGGATGAATACAAAGAGCTGCTGGTGCAGATCGCCGAGCTGCTGTTCATCCTGTCCAGCCCTGACCGTCTGATGGAAGTCATTCGTGAAGAACTGGAAGCGATCCGCGATCAGTACAACGATCCGCGTCGTACCGAAATCACTGCCAATACGTCGGACATCAACATCGAAGACCTGATCAATCAGGAAGACGTTGTGGTGACCTTGTCGCATCAGGGCTACGTGAAATATCAGCCTCTGACCGATTACGAAGCGCAGCGTCGCGGCGGTAAAGGCAAGTCAGCAGCACGTATTAAAGAAGAAGACTTCATTGACCGTCTGCTGGTGGCTAACACCCATGACACCATTCTGATGTTCTCAAGTCGCGGACGTCTGTACTGGATGAAAGTCTATCAGTTGCCGGAAGCCAGCCGCGGTGCCCGTGGTCGTCCTATCGTCAACCTGTTGCCGCTTGAGCCGAACGAACGTATTACCGCCATTCTGCCAGTACGTGAGTACGAAGAAGGCCGTCATGTGTTCATGGCAACAGCGAGCGGTACCGTGAAGAAAACTGCACTGACCGATTTCAGCCGTCCACGCAGCGCCGGCATCATCGCCATCAACCTCAACGAGGGTGATGAGCTGATTGGTGTTGACCTGACTGACGGTAAAGACGAAGTCATGCTGTTCTCTGCGGCCGGTAAAGTGGTGCGCTTCTCTGAAGCAGCGGTCCGCTCTATGGGTCGTACGGCGACCGGTGTTCGCGGTATCCGACTGGGCGAAGGCGACAGCGTTGTGTCGCTGATCATCCCACGCGGTGACGGTTGTATCCTGACTGTGACAGAAAACGGCTTCGGTAAACGTACTGAGTCCACCGAATACCCAACCAAATCCCGTGCAACGCAAGGCGTTATCTCGATCAAAGTGAGCGAGCGTAACGGACCGGTTGTTGGCGCGATCCAGGTTGATGAAGCGGACCAGATCATGATGATCACCGATGCCGGCACACTGGTGCGTACCCGTGTTTCCGAAGTAAGTACTGTAGGTCGTAACACCCAGGGTGTTACGCTTATCCGTACCGCAGACGATGAGCACGTGGTCGGCCTGCAACGTGTTGCAGAACCGGTAGAAGACGAAGAACTGGATGGCGTAGCCACCGAAGCGGGCGAACTGGAAGCGGCACAAGCAGCCGATTTGCCAGACGACGCGGAAAGTGAAGACGATCAGCCAGCTGATGACGAAGAAGAATAAGTTTTCTTCTTCAGATGACAAAAGGGCATAACATTTGTTATGCCCTTTTTATTAACATCTTATTTTTTAGAAACTACCGCTTAGTGTATTCTGTTACCCAATCCGCTCTGAAGAGCCGCCAGAATTATGGTTAATCCTTGAAATATCTTGCTTCGTTTCGAACAACGCTAAAAATATCCCGCTATTTGTTCCGGGTGCTGGCGCTCATGTTGTGGACACTGGGTGTGTTGCTCACCACCTTCTATGTGCTCAATATTTTCCACAACAAAGAATCCGAAATCCGTGATGAAGACAACTTCAATTACGATCTCGCGCAGAGCTACATCAAGAATTCTAATGACGTCATGCACAGTATTAAGTTCATGGCGGAAAAGCGGCTTAGCGATTCAATGAACGGGCTGGATATCATCAATGGCATGATCAGCACCAAAAACGTTCAGCCGACGTATCTTTCCCTTTTCCCAGAGTCCGATTGTTCGCAGATTAATGACAGCTACCGCAACTCCCTGAGTACGCTCGGTAACATGATCCATTACTGGAAAGATAATTTTTCCGATGCGTACGATCTGAACCGGGTGTTCTTCATTGGCGGTGCGAATCTGTGCCTGGTTGATTTTGGTATCAGCAGTGAACCGTTCGAACGTGCCAGTCAGGATCAGCTCAAGTCACTGCACGAAAAAATTCTGCAATACCGCAACGGCAAGAGTCAGGACAAAGAAAACAGCCTGTACTGGGTGTCGCAGGGCAGCAATAAAGATTCCGGTTATCTGTATGTTCTGACGCCGATTTATGTCGGCAATAAGCTGGAAGCATTGATGGGCATTCAGCAAAATCTTCGTATGGAAGATTTGGTCAATCCGAATGCGCAACACACCTCCGTCACGCTGCTGGATGCGGACGATCAGCCGCTGCTCAACATTTCTGAGGATAACCGCGCCACCGCACCCATCGCCAATATCCCTGAAGAAAGTTCATTCTTTGGTTATGTGAATGGTTACAAGGATCTGGTCTATAAAAAGCCGCTGACGCCTTCCTCGCTGAGCGTGGTGTATTCGATGCCGTTTAATACCGTCATCGAGCGTTTTAAAATCCTGATATTCAACGCCGTGTTACTCAACATTTTCTCAGGCCTGCTGCTGTTTATTCTGGCCTGGGTTTTTGAGCGCAAAATGTTCTTACCTGCCGAGGAAAACGCCTTCCGTCTTGAAGAACATGAGCAGTTCAACCATAAAATCGTGGCCTCGGCACCGGTCGGTATTTCGATTCTGCGTATCAGCGATGGCGTCAATATTCTGAGTAATGAACTGGCGCATAACTACATCAATATGCTGACGCAGGAAGACCGGCAACGCATTACGCGCATCATCTGCGATCAGCAAACGAATTTCGTCGATGTCATCACCAAGAACAATAACAACATCCAGCTCAGCTTCGTGCATTCGCGTTACCGTAATGAAGATGTGGCGATCTGCGTGCTGATCGACGTCAGTTCGCGGGTCAGGATGGAAGAATCGCTGCAGGAAATGGCCAATGCCGCCGAGCAGGCCAGCCAGTCGAAATCGATGTTCCTCGCGACGGTCAGCCATGAATTGCGAACGCCGTTGTACGGCATCATCGGTAACCTGGATTTACTGCAAACGCAGGGGCTGCCGCAGGGCGTTGACCGGCTGGTGACGGCGATGAATAACTCTTCGGCGCTGCTGCTGAAAATTATCAGCGACATTCTCGATTTCTCGAAAATTGAATCCGAGCAGCTAAAAATTGAGCCACAGGAATTCTCCTGCCGTGAAGTGATCACCCATATTGCCGGTAACTATCTGCCGCTGGTGGTGAAAAAGCGTCTGGGGCTGTACTGCTTTATCGAACACAACGTGCCGCTGTCATTTAACGGAGACCCGGTACGTTTGCAGCAGGTTATTTCTAATATTCTCAATAACGCGATTAAATTTACCGATACCGGCTGCATCGTTCTGAATGTCAGAACCTGCGGGAATTACCTCGAATTCCAGGTACGTGATACCGGCGTGGGGATCCCTGAACGTGAGATCACCCGTCTGTTTGACCCGTTCTTCCAGGTCGGTACCGGTGTACAGCGCCACTTCCAGGGGACCGGTCTTGGTCTGGCGATTTGTGAAAAACTGATCAACCTGATGGACGGTGATATCGACGTTGAATCCGAGCCGAGGCTGGGCAGTTCGTTTACGGTGCGAATTCCTCTTTATAACGCCACGTTCCCGTCGGGCGAGCCGCTGGATGACTGGCAGGATAAAACGGTCTGGCTGGATGTGCGTAATGCGTATCTGGAAAGCTACCTGATGCAGCTGATGCGCTACAACGGTGCGAATGTTCAGCGCTGCGAACCGGGGCTGCAAAGTCAGCGTGAAGACGTGTTAATCACCGATACTCCGTTCATCCATAATGGAGAGCTGGCGGCGCAAATCGAGTTTTCTATCGATCATATCGGTCCGCCGGTCGAAACGCGTCCAGGTTACTGGGTTCACAGCACGTCAACGCCGCTGGAAATCACCGCGCTGCTGAATCGTATTTACCGCCTTGAGGCTGAAACGGAAGAGGGCATTCCGGCTCTTCCAGAAGCCACGGCGCAGGATTACAGCGATGTGACCTTGCTGGTGGTGGATGACCATCCGATTAACCGTCGTCTGCTTGCTGACCAGCTGGGAACCATGGGGTATATCGTGGTGACGGCGAATGACGGAATGGATGCGCTGGATGCCATGCGTGCGCATGAAATTGATATTGTGCTGAGCGACGTTAACATGCCGCGACTCGATGGTTATGGCCTGACGCAGAAACTGCGCGAACTCGGTCACACGCTGCCGGTGATTGGCGTTACCGCCAATGCGCTGGCCGAACAGCGTCAGCGCTGTCTGGAAGCCGGTATGGATAACTGTTTATCCAAGCCTGTCACACTGGAAACCCTGCGCGATACGCTGCGTTATTACAGCGCGCTGGTTCGCAGAAAGCGCGACAGTTAAAACACCAAAACAAAAGGCACCGCGAAGGTGCCTTTTTCATTTCTTAATCATTTAGACTGAAACGTTAGTCTTTATCCACCGGCTGTGAGCTGACGGAAGACAGGTAGTTCAGCAGGGCGATATCATTTTCAACGCCCAGTTTCAGCATCGCAGATTTCTTCTGGCTGCTGATGGTTTTAATGCTGCGGTTCAGCTTTTTGGCAATCTCGGTCACCAGGAAGCCTTCTGCGAACAGGCGCAGAACTTCGCTTTCCTTCGGAGACAGGCGTTTGTCGCCGTAACCGTTGGCGCTGATTTTTTCCAGCAATTTCGCCACGCTGTCGGGCGTGAACTTCTTGCCTTTCTGCAATGCAGCCAGTGCTTTAGGCAGGTCAGTTGGCGCGCCTTGCTTAAGCACAATCCCTTCGATATCCAGATCCAGAACAGAGCTCAGGATCGCCGGGTTATTATTCATGGTCAGAACAATAATGGATAACTGCGGGTAATGACGTTTGATGTATTTGATCAACGTGATGCCATCGCCGAATTTATCGCCCGGCATGGACAGGTCGGTGATCAGCACGTGAGCATCAAGTTTGCTTAAGCTGTTAACCAGTGCGGTGGAGTCCTCGAACTCGCCTACAACATTCACCCATTCAATTTGTTCAAGGGACTTACGAATACCAAACAGGACGATAGGATGGTCATCAGCAATAATTACGTTCATATTATTCATGTGATTAGCTACCTTGCTGGAGCAGTCTGGAGACAAAAGAATCAATGTGATTGATGGTTTCAGTAATCTGTAAAGCATCGCCATCTGCGATGTATTGCTCTAACGATTCACACATTTGCTTGCCTGGGGTCAGGTTCAGCATAGCGAACACCCCCTTGAGACGATGTGCTGTTTGTGAAAGTGACGTGAAATCACGACGTTGGTTCTCATTATACAGTTTCTCAAGATCTTCCGGTACTGTCTCGACGAAAAGCTGATAGTAATCGCTTGATTTTAACTGCTTTTCATAATAGTCGAGAGAGTCTTCACCGGGTTCTTCGGATGAAACACTGTCATCGGAAACAGAAAATTGCTGTTCGATTAACAGTAGGGTTGCGTCAATCAGCGCACTGCTGATGTTGTAATTGACGCGAATATAATGCTTTTCAAGCTGCTGGAAACCTGACTCATCATCAGTCAGCAAAAGCGTAAATTTGTCGCTGTTCTGCGGGTTATCTGTCAGTAAAACGTCGTATTCCCGCGCGACCTGCCGGTCATCTGCCACGATGCATACGGCACCATAGGCATTCATGGTCCGGGTGATAATACCGCGAACTTCTTCAGACGTGATGTCGAGCAAGACCGTCACATCATTCAGTAATTTTTCATGTTCAGCTTCTAGTTCCTGCGCTTCCTGACGCTGTTTAACACGTACAGTATAGCGTGTACCAATATCGAGCTTGCTGCGGATTTCTAACTGGCCGCCAAGCTTTTTACACAGCTGATTACACAGGAAGAATGTCAGGCCGGAGCCGTGATTGAAACGGTCAACCAGTGTCTGGCTCAGGAAAGGATAATTCAGATTGCTTAATTCTTCCTTGGAAATTCCGCTACCGGTGTCGTTAATGTGGAAAATCAACTGATCCGGACGATCTTCGTCCTGTTCGCTGGTGAGTGTCACTTTACCCAGAGACGTGGTGACGATGGCATAATCGAGCAGCAGCGAAAGGATTTTCTTCACCGCCTGCACGTCGCCGATAAAGGTGGCTTCCGGGGCAATCTGGAAGTGATTGAGTAAGCCAAGACCTTTCTGGTTCAGGCGGGGCAGGGCTTCAAGCAACAGTTCATCAATCATGGCGGATAACACATACTTTTCACCAGCAGGCTGCCAGTCTTGCGTTTCCAGCCGCGTCAGCAAGGTGATGTTATCCACCAGCGTCAGCGCATTGCGTGATTCATTGAGCAGCTTGCCTTCCAGCGTCTGGCGCGCTTCCGGGCTTTGCTCTTCCACCAGCGCCACCGCCAGTCCGTTCAGCTCCTGCAGTGGCTGATTCAGCTCAATGCCTAAATTGTGCAGCATCAGCTTGCGGGCCTGCAGGTTTTTCTCAAACTCGCGTTTTGCCTGTTGCAGCGTGCGGTTCACCATCACTTCTTTATCCTGATCATGCAGCATAAACAGGTAAGTTTCCGGTGAGATCTGACTGCGGATCATGCGGATTTCATAGACTTCGTTATTGACCGTGGCCTGAATGGTGCCGTGATGCTGTTCGGCCATATTGGCGATTTTATTCAGGCTCAGATGCGGCAACAGCTGGTCGGCAATTTTATTGCTCAGAACCACGCTGTGATTGCTGAAGTTATACACCAGCAAACCGAGCGGCAGTCCGGAGATGATTTCCTGGTTCAGCGCCTGCTGCATCTGCAACTGGGCAGCCATATTTTCGCTCGGGCGGATGTACTGATGGCGGATAAAGTAAATGCTGGCCATCGCCAGACCCATCAGGAACAGATTAATCAGGATCAGCCAGAAGTTATTGCGTGAAAGGTCAACGACCAGACTGAACAAGGGAACGTGATAGGTCAGCGACAGCGGCGAATTACTCAGCGGAACGTCAAACACCAGTGTCCAGCCCTGCATCACGATGCTGCTGGCCTCGGCGCTATCGTCTTCCGGATCGCCTTCATTTACCGCCGTGGTGTTGCCGTTTAACTGGAAATTGTCCCGCGCCATGTTGTACGGAACCAGGTCAGTTATCGGCAAATCAAAGGCGATAACAGTCGCCAGATGTCCGGGATTATTAAACGTGGTGCGCAGGGAGAATGAATAGTCGCTGCCCTGACGCGATTTTCTCAACGGAGAATAGCTTTCACGTTCATCCAGCGTATTGGCCTGTTGCAGCATTTCAGCGCGACGCGCCTGCAATGTGCTGGTGAATGCGTTTTCCTTCAGGCGCGAATCTTGTTGCTGCAAGGGAACGGTCGTCACCACCAGCATACTGTTGTCCTGACCGTTCAGGTAATACAGCGAGTAGGGCAGCGTGTTCGAGCCCCACTGATCATCCAGAAACGACGAGATTTTCAGCGTTAAATCCAGCGTAGAGCTGTCATGGGTGCCTAAAATAAGCGCATCGGTTTTTTTATGAGGTTTGGAGACTAGATACATGTCCTGACGCAGACGGACTTCCTGAGCACTGACCGCATCCGGTGTCATAGGCTGACCCGAATAGTTGTCATAAATCTGGTAGGTCATGTAACGGAATTTATCGATGCGTTTTTGCAGCAGTTCGGCGGTGTTTTGCACCGTTCGCATCTTATCGTTCAGATAGGCATTGGTGTAATTGTAACCATACAGGCCCAGTCCCATCACCAGAAGGACAATGAACAACCAAAAGAAGCGCGTGATATTGGTCGATGTCAGCGATAAATATTTACCAGCCATGATGATGAGTTTTTTCCTTCATTCTTGTTATTACTCTTTACCGGACAACGGCTCTGGCGCAGGCGGTGACACAAAGCATCATCGCCGCAACGCAACCTAATGCAAAAGACAAACTACTGACCTGTGCGATAAAACCTATCAGCGCAGGGCCCGCCAAAATACCGGCATAACCCAGAGTTGTCACGGAGGCGATAGCCATGCTGGCAGGCATTGATGTCTGATTACCTGCCGCACTGAACATAATCGGTACCAGATTCGAGGCACCAAATCCGATCATGACAAAGCCCAGACCGGCGATCCACAGATTATCCACCAGCGTCAGCAAAATCAGCCCGAGACTGGCACAAAGACTGCCGTACATCAGTACTTTATAACGCCCGAACGCGGCGATAATTTTGTCACCGGTCAGACGTCCAGCGGTCATGGCGACCGAGAAAACAGCGTAGCCAAGTCCGGCCTGATGTGCTGCAACGCCGCGTTCCGTGGTGAGGAACAGTGCGCCCCAGTCCAGCATCGATCCTTCGGTCAAAAACATCACAAAACATAAAAAGCCCAGCAAAATGACCCAGCCGCGGGGCAGGACAAAAATAGGGCCATCGCCGTCATGACGGGTTTCGCGCCACAAGTGCGGGCTGGTCACCACCGTCAGAACGGCCAGTAAAATCACGACCAGCATTACCGACTCAAAAGGCGTCAGCCCGAAAAATAATAAACCGGTGACGGCCAGCGCGCCAAAAATGCTGCCCATGCTAAAAAAGCCATGAAACCCGGACATCATCGCGCGGCCACTGGCTTTCTCAACGACTATCGCGTGGACGTTCATGGCCACATCAATCATGCCTATCGCCGCCCCGAACACCAGCAGCACCACGGCCATACCGGCGGTGCTGTCCATCAGCGTCAGCAGGGGCAATGCCAGCAGCAGTAACACGCTGGCAATCAAAATCACGGTTTTACATCCCAGTTTTCCGGTCAGAAAACCGGTCAGCGGCATCGAAAAGGTCGAACCTGCGCCAATGCATAGCAACAGTAATCCTAATGTGCCGTCACTGATTGCCAGCCGCAATTTAACAAAGGGCACCAGCGGTGCCCAGGCGGCCATGGCAAAACCGGACAATAAGAAAATCAGCCGGGTGGCATGTTGTTGCGCTCTGCCCGGAACCGGCGCAGCAGTCAGGGGATATTCAGGTGACGACGCTGTCGTCATCGGTTCTGGAGACATCTTTGGAAATTCCTTTTAGGTATACCTTTCAGATACGCCTTTTCGATACAAAAACACTGACTCAGTTTCCACCTGTCTGACTGACCGGACACTTTATCAGAAAGCATAAGTTACTGTGATTGCACAAAGTCTTAATTATTTCTCAGGGCAATACATTAGCGATAAAAAATCTAAAACACGATCACACAATTGGTAAGTCATTTTGATGGGTGTTTCAGCGGGCTAATGCTTGATTTCATTAATAATGATCTGGCTTACTCTTTGCGTAAAAGTTAATAATATGTTGTTTTTTATGGATTTGTTTTAATTCTCAGTAAGCTAGATGACATTTCAATCCTCGTCAAACGTAAGTTTTGTGATTCTTTAATGAAATTTTCTTGTCCTGATGATTTTGTTTTTTTATAGCACTTATCCCAAATCATGCATATAACTTATGGAGTTTCGGGCAAAAACTACCGAAACAATGAATCATTAAAGTCATAAAAAATATCTCAATGTATTCACGACGCTTTTATTTGTTCGATTTGTAGTCTCTGTCATTCCCTGACACCAGTTGGAAGTATACCCATTTTTTATTAATGGTCTTCACATCACGACACGCCGTTTTTTCCTTAAAAAGGAGAGAGCGGTATTTAGCGTGTGTGGGCAACAACTGGTGTAACAGGGGTACAACATGGCTCAGAACGGTAGCGTTGTTATTGATATTCTTTCTCGTACAAATGGCGCAGTAGTTTCTCAGGTCTCAAACGCCAGCCAGGACGTAACCCTCAATCAAATCAGTATCGTACGCGTCCACGCGACGCGCGACGCCGTCACCAGCTATGAGCGTGTCGGCAACGATCTGGTCATCCACATGAAAGACGGCCGCACAGTCCGCTACCACAGCTTCTTTGATACCGACGGCAAAGGGCACCACAGCGAACTGATTTTTGACGACGGCGTACACCCGATCGAACATGCCGCGTTTGTCGATACCGGCGCGACGGCAGCCGCCGTACCGGTGGTTCCCGCGTATGAAACCATTCCTGACGTCGGTGCCCTGGTCCTCGACTCCTCTAATTTTGATCCCGCTGTTTTAGGTGCCGTGCTGGGCGTGCTTGCTCTGGGCGCCGGTATTGCCATTGCCGCAGGTGGCGGCGGTGGTGGTGGCGGTGGCAGCAGCAGTAACAACGGCGGCAGCGACGGCGGTGGAAACACCGGTGGTGGGAATACCGGTGGCGGTAATACCGGCGGAGGCAATACGGGCGGCGGGGATACCGGCGGAGATGATACCGGTGGTGGGAACACGGGGGGGGGAAATACCGGTGGAGGTAATACCGGTGGTAACAGCGGTCAGGCCGCTAACCTCACACTCGGCGCATTTGCCGGTGATAACATCCTCAACGCCGCCGAAGCGCGTCTGGAGCAAATCTTCTCAGGCAACGCAGAAAACGTGGCAGCAGGTCAGACCATTACCCTCACTATCAATGGCAAATCCTACACCAGCACCGTTGGCGCTGACGGTAAATGGGATATCAATCTGCCGTCTGTCGATTTGCAAAATTTGGCGGACGGCACTTATGTGATTTCGGTCACCGTCACTGGTACGGATGGAAATTCAGTCTCCAGGGGGGTCACGCTAGTGGTCGACAGAACCCCGCCGGAGGTATCCCTCGATCCAATCGCCAATGACAACATTCTGGACGCAGTGGAGCATCGTGAGTCGCTGACAGTCGCCGGGACTGCCTCTGCGTCTGAAGCTGGTCGCACGCTGGTTGTCACCCTTAATGGCGTCGATTACAACACGACGGTAGGTGCGGATGGCACCTGGTCAGTCACAATCCCAGCCAGCACAGTCTCCGCGCTCGCTAATGGTGATTACACGCTGACCGCTTCCCTCACGGATTCGGCGGGAAACCAGACCACAACCCCGCTTGAACTCTCCGTTAATGACAGCGCTGGTATTTTGACTATCGACCCGATTTCGGGCGACGGGCAGTTGAATGCGATCGAAAGTCAGTCTCCGCTGGTGATTTCAGGCACCGCCTCCAACGTTGCTGAAGGCACAACGATTACCGTTACCCTCAACGGCCAAACCTATACCGGCATCACCGGTGCGACTGGCGTGTGGAGTGTGAACATTCCGGCAGATGCCTTGCAGGCGCTTACCGACGGCACTGCCACGCTGACTGTCAGTATGACGGATGCGGATGGTAATGCGATTCTGACCACCAAAGATTTTAATGTAGCTGTTCACCCGGGTGAACTGACGCTGGATACGCCGTTCACAGATGGCACGCTTAATACCCAAGAGTTAGTTACTGATCAGATACTTACCGGTAACACTGGACTCAAAGGTGAAGGGCAAACCGTCAGTGTGGTGATTAATGGCCAGACTTACACCGGCACAGTGGCTGTCGATGGCAGCTACAGGGTCAATTTACCGGTGTCAGCGTTGACCGGCTTACCGCAAGGCGCCAGTGCGGTAGTTATTAATGTGACGGATTCTGCCGGTAACCACACTACGCTCAACACCACGGTTTCTGTCGATACCATCGCGCCGACCCTGACGGTCAATCCGCTGGAAGGCGACGGGTATATCAGCGTGGCGGAAGCCGCATCACAAATGACCCTGACCGGTACGGCGTCGGTATCCGAAGCCGGTCGTCCGGTTGTCGTGACCATTAACGGCGTTGATTATACGGGCGCGATTGTTCAGCCGGATGGCAGCTGGAGCGTGAACATTCCGGCCGGTTCCCTGAGCAATCTCAGTCAGGATGTGACGGTCACTGCGACGCTGACGGATGCCGCGGGTAACGCCACCACCAACACCAGCACTATTCACGTTGCTTCTGACCCGGCTCTTCCGCCGCTGATCACGGTGAATACTTTCGCGTCAGATAATGTAGTCGATGGTGCCGAGCGCCAGACTGCGCAAACGTTAAGCGGTACCACCACGCGCGTTGAAGCCGGGCAAATTGTCACTATTACCCTGAACGGGCACACCTATACGGCGACAGTCGGTGCCAGCGGAAACTGGAGCGTGATTGTTCCTGCGGCGGATATGATTGTGCTGGCTAACGGCCAGCAAACCATTACCGCGACTGTGTCTGATAAAGCCGGGAACGAAGCCGCGCCGGGCACTGACACCTTTAACGTGGATGCCTCGCAGGACGGCATCGCGATTGATCCGGTGACCGGCGATAACGTCATCAACGCTGTGGAAACTGCGAACGGTATCTTAGTGTCTGGTACGACATTGGGTGCTGACCCGGCTTTCCAGGTAGAGGTGACTTTCCACGGACGTTCATATTTTGCGAATTTACTTTCAAACGGGCGCTGGTCGTTAACTATTCCTTCCGGAGATTTGGATGGGATAGATATAAGTACGTTACAACTTACTGCAACAGCTCAGGCCATGGGGGGAGGAACCCTTACCAATAGCATCTCTGTCGGCGTGGATAATCTGGCACCTGTGCCAACCCTTAACACGCCATTTGGCGACGGCTATCTGAATATTGCCGAAGCGGCAACGGCTGAAACCCTGAGCGGTACCACCGGCAAAGCCGGTGATGGTCAGACGGTCACCGTCACGATTGGCGGGCATACCTATAACGCCACGGTGGATGGCACCGGCGCATGGTCGGTCAGCCTGACTTCTGCTGATTTGCAGACGTTGCCGCAGGGCAATAATGCGATTGTGGTGAATGTGACTGACAGCGCGGGCAACACCGCGACGCTTAACGGTACTGCCACTGTCGATTTAACCGCGCCAACCCTGACCATCAATCCGGTTTCCGGCGATGGTTACATCAACAACGCCGAAGCGGCGGCTGATATTGCCGTAACCGGTACCGCATCGATTTCCGAGGCCGGTAACACCGTCACGGTGACGATAAACGGCCAGCCTTACACCGGCATTGTGGCGGCGAACGGGCAGTGGACGGTGACCGTTCCGGCTGGCGCCCTGACGGGGGTGGCTGACGGGCAATATCCTGTCACCGTGCAGCTTGCAGATGCCGCAGGTAACAGCACCACGATTACTTCTAATGTTCAGCTGGCAGCCGATCCGGCATCAGCGCCGACCATCACCCTAAACGCCTTTGCGGGCGACAATATTCTCGACGGTGCAGAGCAGCAAACGGCTCAGACCCTCAGCGGAACGACGACGCATGTCGAAGCCGGGCAGGTCGTCAATATTACCCTTAACAGCGTGGTGTACAACGCGACCGTGCAGGCCGATGGCAGCTGGAGCGTCAGCATTCCGTCTTCTGCATTGGGCGCACTGACCAACGGCACACTGCAAATTGACGTCGCCGTACTGGATAAGGCCGGAAATCAGGCCACCGGCAGCGAATCCTTTACCGTAGATAACACGCTAAGCGGCCTGTCTGTGGATCCAGTCACCGGTGATAACCAGCTGAATGCACAGGAAGCGGCAGCGGGCGTCACCATCAGCGGCACCTCGGCCAACGTGCCGGTCAACGGCGTAGTGACGATTACCCTTAATGGAAAAACCTATACCGCGACAGTCGGCGTGGGCGGCGGCTGGAGTGCTCAGGTCTCTGCGGCAGATCTGGCTACGCTGAGTGACGGTGAACACACCATCACCGTCAGTGCGACCGATGCCGTCGGGCAAACGATCACCGGCAGCGATGTGCTGAATGTCATCATTAACAATCTGCCAAATGCCACACTCGATACGCCGTTTGGCGACAGCATTCTTAATGCCGCCGAAGCCGGTGTCAGCCAGACTCTGACCGGGAATACCGGTGTTTCCGGCAGTGGTCAGACGGCGGTTGTGACCTTTGGCGGGCAGGATTACACCGCTGTTGTCACCGCCGACGGTTCGTTCTCGGTTTCCGTGCCGTCATCGGTACTGACGACCCTCGGACAAGGCCCGACTGCCGTGCAGGTAGCGGTGACTGATGCGGCTGGCAACACCAGCAACATTTCTGTGCCGGTATCAGTGGATACCGTCGCGCCAGTAGTCACCATCACCACTCCGGTTGCGGGCGACGGCACCATCAATGCCGCAGAAGCCGGAGCGATTATTCCGGTCAGCGGCACGGCGGGCGCGGGTGAGGCGGGCGATACGGTCACCATCAGCCTTGGCGGACACACTTACACCGGCACCGTAGCAGCAGGCGGCGGCTGGACGGTTAACATTCCGGCCGATGCGCTGGCGAATGTGGCGAACGGGACTTATACCCTGACCGCGACGGTCACTGATGCCGCGGGCAACGCAGGTACAGCGACGGCACCGGTCACCGTGACCGCAGATCCGACGCTGTTGCCGACAATTGCAATTGATCTCTTTGCCGGAGACGGCACGTTAGACGGCGCGGAACGAACCAACCCGCAAACCGTCAGCGGCACCACCACTTACGTGGAAGCCGGACAAATCGTCACTGTGACCATCGGCGGCATTGATTATCAGGCCACGGTGCTGGCCAGCGGCGCATGGAGTGTCATCGTTCCGGCAGCCACCTTGCAGACGCTGCAAAACGGCACGGCAACCATTGAGGTATCCGTCACCGATAAAGCCGGTAACCCTGCAGTTAACAGTGAAGACTTCACCGTTAACAGTGCGCTGGGCGGCGTGACCATCAACCCGATCACCGGCGATAACAAAATCGACGCCACTGAGGCGGGTACCGGTTTTGACATTAGCGGTAAAACAGTCAATGTGCCGGAAGGAACCGCCGTTACCGTTCAGCTGGGCACGGTGACTTACACCACCCAGACTGATGCTGACGGCAACTGGACCGTCAATGTTCCTGCAACGGATGTCGTCAATCTGGCGGATGGCACCAGCCATGTGATTGTGACCACCGTGACCACCGATCAGGGACAGGTGACTACCACACAGGATTTGGGCATTTACACCACATTGCCGGTACCGACCCTGAATCCGCCGTTTGGCGATGGTCAGTTAGGCACCGACGAAGCGGCTGCCACACAGACTCTGACCGGTTCCACCGGGCTGACCGGCGATGGTCAGACGGTGACCGTGGTGATTGAAGGTAATACCCTGACAGGTACCGTAGCGACTGACGGTACCTGGACCGTCACCGTACCGGCTGGCACATTAACCGGTTCGGCAGAAGGCCCGACGCCGGTGGTAGTCAACGTTACTGATGCCGCAGGTAACACGGGCACCATCACCGGTTCTGTGAATGTCGATTTCACATCACCAACGCTGACGCTCAACCCGGTGGCGACGGATAACGTGATTAACGCGCAGGAAGTGGCGGGCATCATTGTGTTGTCAGGTACCGCTGATACGGGGGATGCCGGTCAGATTGTCACGCTGCAATTTAACGGTCAGACCTATCAGGCAACCGTTCAGGGTGATGGCTCCTGGTCGACAAACGTTCCGGCGGGCGCGCTGGCCGGTCTGGCCGACGGTAGCTATACGCTGACAGCCACGCTGGCTGATCTGGCGGGTAATACCACGACCGTACCGGAAACGGTCACCGTGGTGGTTTCCAATCCGCCGGTACCAACCATTGAAACGCCATTTGGCAATACTTTCCTTAATCAGCTGGAAGCGGACACCGATCAGACACTCACCGGTACCACCGGCGTCACGGGCGCAGGTCAGTCCGTCGTTGTAAATATCGGCGGCGTTGATCATACGGCGACTGTCGATGCGGCCGGTATCTGGACGGTTAATATCAGTGCGGCCGATTTGCAGTTAATCACCGAAGGTCCGCAAACCATCGTGGTCACGGCTACCGACAGCGCGGGTAACGTGGGCACCGTCAACAGTGCCATCACCGTGGATTACACGCTGCCAACGCTGACCTTTGATCCGGTGGCGACCGACGACATCATTAATGCTGCTGAAACCTTGCAGCCGGTGGTGATCAGCGGCACATCCGATATCCCGGATGCAGGACAAACCGTTTCTGTGGTGCTGAGCTTCAACAACGTGACGTATACCGCGATTGTCCAGCCAGACGGCACCTGGAGTTTCACGCTGCCAAGTTCTGTGGTGCAGGCGCTGGCTGATACCACTTACACGCTGTCAGCGACCATCACCGATGCGGCCGGTAACACCACCACAGGCGATCATACCTTCACCGTGGATGCAGCGGCGGCTGACTTGCCAACGCTGACCATCACGGCGGTGTCGGAAGATGATTACATTAATGCGGCAGAGAAAGGCGCCGATATCCCGATCACCGGGACATCCACCAATCTCGAAGTCGGACAGACGGTGGTGGTGAGCTTTAACGGCAAAAACTACAATGCCCTCGTCGGTGCGAATGGCGACTGGACGGCAACCGTGCCGCTGGCGGATCTGGCTACCTTGTCCGACGGGCCAATTACCGTAACAGCGACCTCAGCTGATCTGGCCGGTAACCCGGCGTCAGCGTCGCATAACGCCACCGTGATCGCCCAGCCGGGCGACCTGCCAACGCTGAGCATCAACGCCATTTCCGGCGATGATTACATCAATATCATTGAGCACAATCAGGGGATGACCGTCAGCGGCACTTCCACCCACGTTCCTGTGGGCGGTACGGTGACGGTGGTTATTACCGGCGAAGCCTATACCGCGACCTTTACTGCTACCGTGCAGGCTGACGGCAGCTGGAGCTTCCCGATGACGGCGGCGCAGGTTCAGGCAATGCCGGCGGGCAACAATACCTTCACCGCGACTGCGGATGACGTGGCGCAAAACGTCGCCACGGCAACGCATGACGTGGCTGTTGATACAACTGCGCCGATACTGACTGTGACCGTGGATACCGGCGGTGATGACATCATCAATCTGGCTGAAGCGGCACTGGGTATTCCGGTCAGTGGCACCACGGATCCAAACCTGACCGTGACCGTCACGCTCAACGGAAAAGATTACACCACCACCGCCGACGGTACAGGCGTCTGGAGCCTGACCATTCCGGGCGTGGATGTGCAGGCCATCACCACCGATGGCACTAAAACCATCGGCGTCAGTGTGACCGATCCTGCCGGGAACAATCTTACTACTTCGGCTGATTTCACGCTCTCCTCGCACGCATTACCAACGCTGACCATTGGCGTGATTGCTGGCGATGGTATTTTGAACATCACTGAAGCGGCCAATGGTTTTAACCTGAGCGGAAGCAGTTCAGGTCTGGCGCCGGGAACTGTCGTGCAGGTTACGGTGCCTGGGCTGGCGGATCCGATTTCCGGTACGGTGAACCCTGACGGACTCGGCTGGACTGCCATCGTTGCGCCAAATCTGCTCAGCGGGCTGACTACCGGTATCGTACAGGTGACCGTGACGGCAGAAGATGTGGCCGGTAACCCGGCGTCTTCCAGCGCAAGTCTGGATATCGAACTGTCTGCGCTGCCTTTACCGACCATCAATACCCCGTTTGTGGATGGTGTTCTTAACGCCACCGAAGCAGCGGGTAATCAGCTGATTACCGGCACAACCGGCATCACCGGCGCGGGTCAGACCGTGCTGGTGACTGTTGATGGCACGCCGGTGCTGGCCACCGTCGCCACTGACGGCACCTGGACGGCGACCGTGCCTTCCGGCGTGCTTCAGGGGCTGGCGGATGACACGCATACCATCAGCGTGACGGCAACCGACAGCGCGGGGAATACCAGTGCGGCCGGTACCCTTGATTTCACGTCGGTGACGCAGGTTCTGCCAGTGGCTGGCATTAACGTGCCATTCGGTGACGGCATTCTGAATCTGGATGAAGCGACCGCGGGCGGCAGCATTACCGGTACCACCGGTATCACCTCGCCGGG
>Ga0308168_1000984_pt1 | contig 28530 bp, 22 predicted proteins | sample PhyCR2_FD_202133 | JGI IMG/M metagenome (GOLD analysis project Ga0308168, IMG submission 202133) | Phyllosphere microbial communities from UC Gill Tract Community Farm, Albany, California, United States - DLSLRC.R2 | ecosystem: Host-associated > Plants > Phyllosphere > Unclassified | place: USA...
CGTGGCTCATTTTGCTGGCATCGATGGCGTAGCGGCGGTCGTGGCCCGGGCGGTCAGTCACGTAGGTGATCTGGTCGCGGTAAGAACCGGTTTTCGGCACCATCTCGTCGAGCAGGTCGCAGATGGTGTGTACCACGTCCAGGTTCTGCTTCTCGTTGTGGCCGCCGATGTTGTAGGTCTCGCCCACCACGCCGGTGGTCACTACGGTGTAGAGCGCACGGGCGTGATCTTCAACGTAGAGCCAGTCGCGGATCTGATCGCCTTTGCCGTAGATCGGCAGCGCTTTGCCATCCAGCGCATTGAGGATCACCAGCGGGATCAGCTTCTCAGGGAAGTGATACGGGCCGTAGTTGTTAGAGCAGTTGGTGACGATGGTCGGCAGGCCATAGGTACGACGCCATGCACGCACCAGGTGATCGCTGGAGGCTTTTGAAGCGGAGTACGGGCTGCTTGGCGCGTACGGGGTGGTTTCGGTAAACAGCGGTAACGCTGTACCTGCGCTCACTTCATCCGGGTGTGGCAGATCGCCATACACTTCGTCGGTGGAGATGTGATGGAAACGGAACGCCTGCTTGCGGGCTTCATCCAGCTCGCTCCAGTATGCGCGGGCCGCTTCGAGCAGCGTATAGGTGCCGACGATATTGGTTTCGATAAAATCGGCCGGGCCGGTAATGGAGCGATCCACGTGGCTTTCAGCGGCCAGATGCATCACCGCATCCGGCTGGTGGGTGGCGAAGACCCGATCCAGCTCCGCGCGATTACAGATATCCACCTGCTCAAAGGCGTAGCGGTCACTTGCGGCTACGTCAGCCAGCGATTCGAGGTTGCCCGCATAGGTGAGCTTATCAAGGTTGATCACCGCATCCTGGGTATCACGGATGATATGGCGAACAACAGCAGAACCGATAAAACCGGCTCCACCGGTTACAAGGATTTTCATAAGCGTTTTTACTTTTTCTATTGGATGAAATGTTCACCAGAACACAGCCTCTGCTATCCGTTCAGGCCGTGTTTTAGCGGCAGGCACATGGGGAAACAAGGCCTGATGCAGGTTGGGAATACGGTATTCCCGTGCTGTTCTGTTTTAACTCATTAACGAGTACGTGTATTCCTTCGCATTATTCGCCAGCGTTTGACGTTTTTGCCCGGAATTTACCAGCAGAGATAAGGTGTCGATCCACTTTTGCGGATCGTTGTTCAGCAGCACGCCATTGATATTTTGCTCGATAAAGTCGCTGTACGGGGCGCAATTACTGTAGACCCCCACCGCGCCCATGCGCACGAAATCATAAAATTTTACCGGCCCGCGCGCCATATTAAATTCTGATTCCAGTAACGGGGCCAGGCCAATATCAACCCGGTGATGTTGCGTGTAGTCCAGATAGTTCTGCCAGCTCATCGGGTGTAATACCGTCACACGCGGCAGGTCGCGGTACAGTTTATAGATTTCGTGTTCGCCAAAAATTTCGAAGCTGGCCTGCGGGCACTGGTTCAGCACGCCTTCGACCACTTCACGCAGCCAGTACTTTTCTGCCTGGTGCGAGCTGGAGCCGTGATAGGCAATCTTCACCGGTCGGGTTACGGCCAGCAGCCGCGGTGTCGGCTGGGCGGGCACCACATCAGGGTTAAGATGCGCATATTTATTGGCCAGATAGGGCGTCGAGACCCAGATGGTATCGCAATGGGTGGTGATCCAGCGGTGCTGAGCCGCAGAACGTCGGATGATTTTCGTCCGGTAGGCTTTGGGTAACGCCGTTAAGGCTGACGGATCGAACAGATCGTCATCCATAAAATAGACCACCTGGGAGAGGTCATCCATGTTGCGCGCAATTTCGCGCTGCCACTGCGAGGAGATAAAGCGAATGACCACGATGGCGGCCCCTTTATCCACTTCGATAGCCGACGTGGTTAAGGTATCCACCAACTGACAGACAGCGTCGGGAAAACGGCTTCTGATCGCCGCTTCAAAATAGGCCAGCGTTGGTGAGTTCCCCTCATGCAGGATCAGCAATGAACGGCACTCGGGCCAGCTGTCCGGCTGCGTCTCGCTGCTTTGCTTATTCAACTTCAGATACGGTTTAAAGAGTGCCTTTCTGATCAGTTCGTCCATGGCAGCACCACATTAGGAGTATGACTTAACGAGAAATCGGGACGGTCATAGCTCAGGTTGGGATTGTATGCGGGATCGTGCTGGAGCCGCTGCGCCCAGCGTTTTTTCATGTAGCGCAGTTCTCCCTGGGAACGCGCCAGCTGTTCTGGCGTGACATCTTTGCCGCGGGAGACCGACTCATGATGGTACAGCTCGGCAAAGGGGGTCCAGACGATCCGCCAGCCTGCCTCACCCACCCGCAGACAATAATCCACGTCGTTGAAGGCGACCGGCAGATTGACCTCATCTAAGCCGTTCAGGGATAAAAAGAGCTGGCGAGGGGTAAGCAGGCAGGCTGCCGTCACGGCCGACAGCTCCTGGGCGCTCACCGCCCTGCGTTGGTAACCGGGTTCATCGGCGGCCAGCCCACTGTGAAAGTGATCGGCGCACCCACCCGGCCCGACGGCGTCGCCCGCATGCTGCACCCGGCCATCGCCATAAAAGAGCCTCGCCCCGACAATCCCCACGCCCGGACGCAGCAGGTGCGAGACCATCTCATCCAGCCACAGGGGGTTGATCACCTCGGTGTCGTTATTCAGCAGGCAGATAAGCTCGCCTGTGGCCTCGCGCACCCCGGCATTGTTGATGGCGGAGTAGTTGAACGGATGATCCCAGGCGATAACCCGGACGCCGTAATCACGGGTAATACGGGCAAAATAAGCCAGTGTTTCAGGATCGTCGCTCTGGTTATCCATCACCATGATTTCGATATTCGGATAACGGGTGTGCTGCACCAGGCTTTCAATGCACGGCCTGAGATGCGCCAGACCATTGCGGGTGGGAATAATCACCGACACCCGTGGCAGCTCTGCCGGAAGCGGCCAGCGCCAGCGGCAGATCCCGTGTGGAGCAGACTCCAGCGTTACCCCGACGGGCAGATCCTGCAGCAGGCTTGCCAGCGTTTCGTAGCCATCCTGCTGCGGGAGCGTGTCCGGGACATGCATCAGCAGGGCAGGGATATGCGCGATATCCTGCGGTGCAAGCTGGTGGGCCAGCTGCAACCATCCGCGATAACTGTCAGCCCCATCCTGCGGGATGGCGGCGGTGCCCTGTTCCCGCCAGAGGCCGCACCAGCCGATATAGTTCTGACTGTGTAGCAGCGTTTCGTTCCAGTCTGGCTTGAAAGCTGGCGAGTGGCGCTTGCCTTTCTCATCCAGCAGATCGTGATCGCCATAGATCCATTTTGCATCCGGGGTCTGGCGCAGCTGGTGTGCCAGCCACACTAACGCAGCCGGGGCGAGTTCTGCACCCACGGGAATGGCCCATTGCCATTCACCCGCAGGCCTGCCTGCGGCAGGGGGCTGTTCCAGCACGGTGATATGGGTTGTCGGATAACAGAGCGCCGCGATACTGGCCAGCGTGCGCTGGCGTGCCGCCTCATCGCCGCCGTTCACCAGATGTAGACAGACGCGGGGCAGGTTGCCCCAGCGGGTCAGCAGACGATCGATCAACCTGCGCTCACCGGGCTGGACGATATCAAAATTTGCCAGCCAGTGTTCGTAGGCGTGCAGCGGCCTGTCGTCGCGGATCTTGCCCACCAGGTCGTAAGCCTGCTGTAAATCGGTAAACCACAGATGCCACGACAGCCCCAGACGTTTGCGCTTTGGGGCATTCAGACGCTGATAAAAAGGCCACACCCGGCGTAAACGACGCCAGAGGCTCTTGCCAGCAGACACCTGCGCAAAGCGGGTAATATTCAGCTCACACTCTGCCCCTTCGCTGCTGGCGAGCAGCCCCACCTGGCAGGCACCCACCGGCAGCCAGACCAGCTCCTGTAGGGTGCCGCGACGGGTAATGGGGAGAACCTGTTCATGCCAGGTCCCTTCGCTGCACTGCCAGCGCAGGCGGGTTTCACCCCGCGGCTGGCGGGCACGCAGGGTGCCCTGGATCAGGAACCAGCTCGCACGGGTTAAAGAGGTGTCTGGCAGCGCCAGAGGGTGCCAGTGATAATCGCTATGCATTAGAGGATTCACTACCCGGAAGTGGGGAAGGCCACTTCTGACTCCTGTCGAATAAGGGGAAAATGTCTTTTAGCCGATTAACTTTTTAACGCGGGTCGCCAGCCAGGAATCGCTCTTCTGGGGGCTCTCTTCTTCTGGCAAGGCATCCAGCTGCGCCTGCAACGCTGCCATTTCTGCTTTGACTTTAGGGGCCAGCGCGGCCGCCAGCAGGCAGGTTTCGTCATTGCGATCGTGCGCTTTGAAATAGGCTTTGTGTTTTACGCGGTTTGCCGAGGCTGCGCTGCCGCGCAGATGTTTACCGAGTAAGAACTCTTCCAGCGATTTAACCGCGTAATGGTTGACCCGTACTCCGTTCCAGACCACTTCTGCACTGACACCAGGGCCATGTTTAGGGTGTAAAACAAGGTCGTTGCCCAGCGCATCGATATAGCGGCCATAGCGCAGGTTGGCATGATGTGGATTACTAAAGCGTTCTATACGACTGGCTCTAACGATGCTCTTGAAATTATGATTAACATTAAAGTTTTGGGGAGCACGTTGGGTAAATCGCTCAGCAACAAGCCCATTTTCAGCAAACAGTTCGCCGTTTGAACCGAAGTTTGACCAGTTAAGGGCGACAGCGCTGACAGAAGGATCGCTAAACCATTTGCTTAGGTTGGTGGTTATGCTTTGCTCAGGATCGAGGGGCACTAAGAATTCGTCGGCATCAATAAAGGCCAGAAAATCAATATCTGTGCTGCAACTGCGTAATATTCGTTCATAAGCCGGTAACTGAGGTTTTTGCTCTCCGACAGTAGGAAAGTCGAGCACGGTTACTATGCCCAATTTCTCCAGCCTACCGAGAAACTCACGCGAACCATCATTACTGCCGTTATCCGCAATAATAAATCCGCTTGCCCCTACAACCCTGTGGTATGCAATCCACTCAAGCAGGGCATCCATTTCGTTTTTAATAATTGCGGCAACAAATAATTTCAAAATGCATTCTCAGTCAAATAACGGGAGACAATATTACCCGTGTCCATTGTGAATAAAGAGGGGATTAACCCCTCTATCCTTGTGCATTTCAATCTGAGCCAAAAAGATCGCGGGTATAAACCTTATCGGCCACATCCGTCAGTTCACGAGCCATTCGGTTACAGAGAATCACATCGCTGATGGATTTAAATTCTTCAGGGTCGCGAATAACCCGGGAATTAAAGAACGTGTTTTCTTTGATGGTGGGCTCAAAGACGACGACCTCGATCCCTTTGGCTTTTATCCGCTTCATAATGCCCTGAATGGCAGAGGAGCGGAAGTTATCGGAACCCGCTTTCATGACCAGACGGTGGATCCCAACTACCTTAGGCTTACGGGCGATAACTTTGTCGGCAATAAAATCCTTACGGGTCGTATTAGCATCGACAATTGCGCGAATCAGGTTGTTCGGCACTTCCTGATAGTTCGCCAGTAATTGCTTGGTATCTTTCGGCAGGCAGTATCCGCCATAGCCAAACGAAGGGTTGTTGTAGTGCGTACCAATACGCGGATCCAGACCGATACCTTCGATAATCTGACGGCTGTCCAACCCATGAGACTGAGCGTAGGTGTCCAGCTCGTTGAAATACGCAACACGCATAGCAAGATAGGTATTAGCAAACAGCTTTATAGCTTCGGCTTCGGTACTACCGGTTAACAGCACCTGTACATCCTGCTTAATGGCGCCTTCTTTCAGCAGATCGGCAAAACGCTGCGCCCGCTCGCTGCACTCACCCACTACGATACGTGACGGATGAAGATTGTCATACAGCGCACGGCCTTCACGCAGGAACTCGGGAGAGAAAATCAGATTATCCGTACCAAATTCCTGACGCATGCGCTCGGTAAAGCCCACCGGAATGGTGGACTTGATGACCATAACTGCCTGCGGGTTAATACTCATCACATCGCGAATAACGGCTTCGACGGTGCTGGTATTAAAGTAGTTAGACTTTGGATCGTAATCGGTCGGCGTGGCGATAATGACAAACTCGGCGTCCTGGTAAGCTTCGACTTTATCCAGCGTAGCCCGAAGATTAAGAGGCTTGCTGGCTAAGTAGTCTTCAAGCTCTTTATCTGCGATGGGGGATCGCCGTTTGTTTATCTGTTCAACTTTTTCGGGTAATACATCAAGAGCAATTACTTGATGGTTCTGGGCAAAAAGAACAGCGTTTGAAAGACCAACATATCCGGTACCGCAAATCGTTATATTCATTATAATATCAATTATGGGTTATATTTAATTAATTTGATTGTTTAAAATTTATCAATTCTAATAATTTTTTTCCGTCTTTTGTGTCGTTAATCAAGGTGATGTTATTTTTTATCATTTCCAAAATCCCAGAGGAGGTAACGTAGTCCATTCCGCCAGGAAGATCTAGAATATGAAGTAAGGCTTGAATTCCTTTTAATGCATCTTTTCTAACAAAAGCTAGCCAAGCCATTTTATACCATGCTGCGATATCGAATGGCCATGCATTGACAGCTTCAATACCAACCATTTCAGCATTTACATAGTCTTTATCTTTTATTTTTTGAGATCTTTTATCATACAGTTCGGTTTTGGAAATTTTAGATGATGATATGAATAACCTACGATCGCATAAGTAAGCTAAGGAGTATTTATGTAACTCACGCCCCATATCCTTAATCATTGCCTCTAAAGCAATAACAAGAACCCTAAATCTCAAATCCAAATGTGGGTGGAGTGTAATATAAAAAATATCCGTAAGCTCATTAATAAACCGCTTGTAATAATTTTGCCCCCCCCAACCATGAGCGCCATCAGTGAAAAATGAGCCTGCCATAGCTCCACTTGAAAAACCAGTTGGAGTCCGACTAAGCGACATATGTATACCACATTCCGGCCTTATATTAAATTCCTTGGATAAAAGAACTCCTTTACGTTTCATAATCTCATAAAGGACATACTCATCATTTGCAGTCGACAAATCAATATCGGACAAATCAGGTAGGGGGAAATAGTCATCGTAAGAACAGAAATGCAGCCCGGTAAGTCTAGGGTACAGAGTATTAAGAGACTCTTTTCTAACAACATTGCTATATGACAGCCCACTCTTTTCCATCAAAGTAAAATGAGTAGCTAGAATATCATCCATTATAATAAGATCGATATCTCCAATATATATATACTTGGCTTTTAATTCTGGTGGGTCAATGAAACGAATGGTGTTAGGAATAACCCCAGACGTTCTTAAAATGGTAGCTTGTCTAAAATGATATCGCCCATTATATTGCGCATCTAAAATTTTTATAGCATCCGAATTTTTAGAGATGAATGAGTCTAAATCATCAAAGCAAACTTCCACAGATGCAAGCGGATTGGATTTTAATGCGAAGTGCACATATGGTATAGCAAACATACTGTATTTTTCGTCAGCATATACATAAATAAGTAATTCCATATAACCCCGTAAGAAAAATGTAGTTTTATTTTATGAATATGACTAGCATTACTATAAATAATGCTTTCATAAATGGAAGATAACTGTCAGATTAAAGGCATACCATCGATAATATGATGTAGTTGAAGTTCCTCATACGCATTAGCTGCCAACCGTGTACGTAATTCGTTGTCTTGAATTAGTTTTTTTATTGCGCCATACCATGCATCGGCACTATTATTTACAAGCAATGCAGTTTGATTTTGCTTACAAATATTAGAAAAACCATTTGTATTCGATACAATAACAGGCAATCTTAATGCTGTATACTCAATAAATTTAAGTATAGCTTCATTATGGGTCAATTCGTCATCCAATGAAGGTATGATACCAATGTCCCAGTGCACACGTCGCTGTAACCAGTTTGCGAGCCTAGGGTAATCATTGTTTTTTGGTAAACCAACTCGTTGTCCAAATAAAGGTTTGGTATTTTGAAATGCTCCGATGACTTCAAACTCAACCTGTTCTCCGAATTCATTTTCTATTCGCTTAACGGCATCCATAATGTTCGTAAGATTCATTGTACGGACAGGAGAACCAATTAAGCCGATTCTTATGGGGTCTCCTTCAACTTTTTGAAATACTCCTTTGCCTGTTAATCTTGGTTTTCCGATACGCCACAGCTCTTCATCTAATTTATTTGGGGCAAGATGCACACTAGCATTAAATGTTGCAAATACATTTACTAACTCTTGTGTTGAAACAATTACCTTATCCGCATTTTTAGCCAGCCAGCGTACTTTTTCAATAAGCGAATCAAAGTTATCCTTATACCCTTGCTGTATTAATATATTAGAATCGAGGAGGTTATCATCAATCTCATAAATAAGTTTGCCACCTGATGCTCGCCATTGAGTTAGCCATGATGTCAATTCAGTAATTGTTAAATGCGCGGCCAACCGTTGAATGATAATTGTTGACGCAGGTTCAGGTGTAGGTAATTTATAATCCTTGAGCTCAATAACCTGCCATTCGCGCTGGACCGTATGATGCTTGCAAGGAAGCATTACACGGGCATAGCCACTATGGGTAGGAAGACCATCAGTACGCCGCTCTGGCATAAGAATTAATTTTGGTTTTGCTTTTTTTGGGAATTTAACTCTGTGCTTAGTCAATTCTTTATCAAATAAATACAGTTCAGTAATCGCAGCTTTATGAACAGAATAGTTTGCTGCGGTCAAAAGCCCACGAGCTTGCATTGCTTTAATATTATCTTTATCTTTTAATAATGCATCCAATTTATTAAAACATAAGTCTTCATCAAAACTATCTACAACAAGAGCATTAATATTATTTTGAGCGTATTCATCTGTACCACCATGTATTGGTACCATGGCTGTAGCACCACATGCCATCGCTTCCAATGCAGTACGGCCAAATGCCTGATAATCTGAAAGGTCAACGAAAATATCAGACTTCGCAAGTAGTGCAGACACGGCAGGTCTACTTAAGATGCCATTATTAACAAAAGGGAAATCTTGAATTAAGGTTTTGAATCGTTCATCATCACTTTCACACCCAAAAATATGAAAGTTTATATTATCTTTATGAATTTTATTGAGTCGTGAAAATAATCGCATTGTCCTTTCGGCTCCACGACGTGGAGTTTGCGGCCTAATCATTGCAGAAATATTTACTCGGCCATCATTAATTTTATTGCGAGGCTTATACGTTTCATGATCAATACTAGGTGCTACCTTATGGACTTTGACACCATGTTCTTGTTGTATTTTATCTGCAATCCATTGAGTTTTAGCAAACGTAATCGCATTAGGAATTAATGAATACGAATCGCAAGCAACATGCCAGTTCTCACTATCTTTAGGAAAAAACATTGGTTCATAGTCTTGCGCGTAATAAGCAGGCAAAATATGAGGGTTAATATCAATGATTTTCTTTAATATACCTACAGAGTTAAATATTGTAGCTACAACAATGTCAAATTCGCTGCTCAAATTTACAATGTTATCATTATTAAAGCCAACGAATAGTTCTTGAGAGGTATTAATGTCACTATAGAGTGCCTTTAGGTGCTCAAGGTCATTTTCTCGGACAGCTACTTTTGCATCAATACCCATTCTAATCATTTCAGTAACTTCTTGAACGACTGAATGAGCACCACCACTTCCTCCTTTAACAGGCAAGAGAAAAAGTATTCTCATTGACATCATTCCTGCAGAGGACTTGGTGGTAGAATTAGAATGTTCAAGTAATTTTTCAGTGATATTGTTCCTCACACGATCAAGTGCTTCCGTGTTTTTTACCTTTTCTACTAAAGCCCTAAATTTTTCAGCGCCGTGTTTTTTATTTAGAGCTTCAGTCCCCTGCTTTGATAACAAAGTTCTCCGGCTATGGCCAAAACTTTTTGACTTTGCATGATATACATAAGCATCATCAGCGATGGCTAATTCATAACCAGCCTCAGCTGCGCGAATACAGAAATCATTTTCTTCGCCATAACCGATAGGGAAATTCTTTTCATCCATGATGCCAATTCTATCTATAACCTCCCTTTTAATCATAAAGCAAAATCCGTTGACGAACGGCATTTTTGGATAGGTTCGTTTAGATGCCTTAGCTACGACAGTAGCCATTTCATCGGGCGTCATATTCTGAGGTATACTATTAACAGCAAACTGCCTGTTTTCATCATATAAATCTGGTACATTTTGCCAGCTAGCAGCATTAGATAAAGGCCCGACGATACCAATTCTTACAGAAGAGTTTATGCAACGTACGAGACCACGTAGCCAGCCGTCGGTGACAATAGTATCACTATTCTGCGTAATAACGTATGGTGCATTTGAGACACGCAGACCGGTATTTACCGCTTGTGTATATCCTTTATTTACACCATGCTCATGCAGCTCAAAAAGGCTATTACTACTACAAAATTCTCTTAGCCAATTAGTCGTTTCTTCATCTGAACCATCGTTAACAATGATAACTCTAACTGCATAACCATCTTGTTTTTCCTTTAATGACATTACGCAGTTTTTAACATCGCTCAAAGCATTGTAAACAGGAAGTACAACATCAACCCTTATCGCGCAATCACTCAATTTAATATTTACTTGTTTAGGTAAGCGACCTTCGTTTATACCATGTTTTATGTAATGAATTAGTGGGTGTATACCAGACTTTTTAACATCAGGGTTTTGACTTAAATAATATTCGCTATTAAAATTAGGACCGGGATCTCGGCCAATATAAAACCCGTACTTGATAAAATGGTCAATTGAAGACAAGCCGGTTATAGAAACATCAGGATACTTATTTACATACCAATCAGCATTAAACAACCCTGACTTATCAATTAAGCTGATGGTTTCTTTATCTAACATATAGTTCTCGCAAAAATAATAATACTATTAGGGATTATTTTTCAGCCACAACGAAGCGATCTTCACTTTTGCCAAAACGAATATAATGTTCGAGAGGATTCATTCCGCTTTCTTTAACATCATTATATAAGTTTAAATAACCTTGGCTGGAAAATAACGCTGATGGATCTCTTTGTTCAAAACCGCCAAATAGCAGGTAATGACGAGCAGGGTCTATTCCTGACTCCTTAACATCCGGATAATGGTTCAAATACCATTGAGTATCAAATAACTCTGAGTTTTTTATAAGCTCAATGGATTTTTTTATTTGACTATTCTTTTTCTTGTTACTTATTTGATCAGGATTGCTTAAAATGCGTAATGATGCAGTTGTTTTATGCAATAAGCTTTTTTTTGTATTGTCATTTTTTTGAACTAAAGAAGCTAGTTGGTCTTGTAGTTTGATTACATCTCTTCGGGATCCCTCTAACATATTAGTAATAGCAGCAAGTTCAGAATATCTTTCATTTAGAGATTTTTTATATATATCTGACTCTGATGTTAGTTCAAGGATTCTATTTTTTTGATCCTCATTAATATTTTTTAGTTGAGAAATTTCTTTTTCAAGGATCGAAATATTTTTATTTTTTTGTTGAATATCATTCTCAAGGCTAATTTGTTTTTTAGTAATATCTAGAGCAGTGGATTTACTTCTGGATAATTCAACCGAAACAGCCTCAAATTCTATTTGCAAAGCTTTGTGATTTTGTTGAAGTTGAAGGAAGTCAGATTCTGTTAGATGCAGTTCAGAAAATGATTTTTCAAGATTAATGTTTATAGAGGTAGTTTTAATATCGAGGGGGTTATTTTCAATGCGAGTTTTTTTATACGATGCTTCAAGAGAGCCTGCTAGTCTAACTAATTCATTGATGCCTTGATCTATTTTTTCATTTAGTGCATCACTTTCGTTTTTAATGTTATGCACAGTTGAAACAGAAGTTAGCCAAGAATATAATATATCTTTCGATTTAAGTGAGAAATTATTTTTAATGATATGCTTAAATGTATTAGATGTTAGGGATGTTTTTTCTAAACGCTCTAGTGTTTTCCAATACTGTTTTCCCCAAACATACATTACACTTAGTAAGAGATTATCAATTTCGTTAACTTTATTCTGAATTATATAAGGTTTTTTTTGGTTTTCAGATGAATGTAATATTTTTCCCAATACATCCGCTAAACTCATTAAATCTTCATTGAATAATGCAAATTTTTTTGATTCTTTTCTTACAGAATTTAGTATTTTCTGCTGCTTACTATTCCATTTGTCAAATTGAAGGAAGTTCAAAAAATCGGCTTGCGCGGCATCATTCCAAGGATATCGGTATCTCCATATAATAAGGTCATCCTGGCTTCCATTTTTTAATACGGATAGCCACTCTTCCAATGGAATGATATGTATTTTATTTCCTTCATACTCATCAAATGTGAGAGGGGAGCCATCAGGTATATATATATTCACTACTATCCCTTTGTGTAACCAGTGAGTTGTTATCAGAAGTTATCTAACCGAATTAATATTCAATGATAAGATAGAAATAAAAGTTATGGTTAGTTTATTAAAATTACAGATATCTGTTTTTATTTATGCATCATTAATCATTTCCTATTCAAAAATGAATATAAGCTAATGTTCTATATAATAAATAAAATGATACATTTAACTCATGTTAAAAATAACAGTGGCAGTATAAAACAAGCAATATCGATTTTTATATAACCTTAAATACTATATTTGATTAAAATTAGCTAATGTTTGATCATTATCTAATGATATTGCTAATATTTTAGCATGCCTAAGGGGTTTTTGAAGCGAGTAAAAAAGGATCGTCAGGATAAAGTTTTAGCGCATTCTCAACAATATTATTTAGATCAGACTTGAGAGTGGTATGCATAGAGGCTTTTATAAAAAATCTGTAAAAATCTACAGTTCCATATAAGTCAATGCCTTTTTGAGCATATTCTAATAATTCTTCAAATAGACATAATCTTTCAGCAATTGAACATAATCTCTTATAAAAATCTTGATGTGGATGTATATCTATAGCTCTTTTGATCGCGTCATATGCAGAGTGATACTTCTTGGTCCTGAGCATAATGCTAGTCAAAGTATTCCAAGCATGACAACAGTTTAAATTTAAAGAAAGTGATCGATATATAGAAATTTCACTCTGACTAATATTATCTAATTGAAGGTGAAGAGAAGCAAGTTCTCTAATAAATAGTGCATTGTTAGGTGATAACGTAGTAGCTAAATTGTAATATTTTAGTGATTCTTCTAACTTTCCTTGATTTTTATACGTTCTAGCAAGCGTTACGTTGACGCTTGATTTATCATTAGCATTAAGACGTTCAAAATGTTTTTTTGAAATCGAAGAGGCAACGTCAATCCATCGTTTTTTATTAAGGCAAATGTATTCAATAAGACATTTAATTCTGATTGCTGATTGTTTTCTGCTTTCATGTATTATTTTGGATATTTCAACTGTATTCCTGAGATTACATAGCTCTATAATATTTTCTATCTTTTTAGACGAGTTTATTGTTAAAATAGGGAAGTGCCCAGTAAACTGACAATTAATTAACTCTATTTTTTCAGATAGTTTATAGATTAACTCTGAATTATACTTATCCCGTTTGTAATATTTATCATAAATAATATACACCGGACATTTTATTTCCTCGGGAGTAATTTTACTGCCACCTGTTAAACCATCTTTATAAAACCTAAAGAATCTATGGTCTAAAGAAACATCAATCTCATCTGTGCGTATACTAAATATAGGGGAGAAAGCGAGGATTGAAGTCGCTTGGAAGTAGTGACCGTATTTTACACTTGCATAAGCACCTGCAGATGTACCGTAACATATTATATTTTTATATTTTTTGAGTAAATCTTTGCATTTTTCTTGGATTCGTCGAATACTTTTTTCTGGATACCAGCTTCGATTCTTCGCAACTAAGCCTAAAATATTAAATTTTTCACTGTTTAATGATTGCCCCCATATTTTCTGATTTTCACCTGCTCCGTTCAAAGGAGCAAAAGTAATTAATAAGGTTTCACAATCATTTCTGGAAACATAACCGCAAAATATTGAGTCATCATTGTAAATTTCTTGCACGATATACTTCCAATTTGGTTAAGATGCTGAATTAATTCTAATTAATCTAAAATTTTTCAAACTTTTTGTTAATCTTGATGCTCTCGTAAAGTCGCAACTCCCATGACGATAAGGCCATATAACAGACAAAGAAGTACCCCTATTGTAGCAAGGTTATAAAGGCGGCGCGGATATTCGGCATCTTCTGCAAGAGAGGGTTGGCTTACAACCAACAAATGTTTAAGTTTACGGTACGCCTCAACTCTGGCTTGTTCTAAACTAATAAGACCACTTTTATAGAGATCTGCTGCCAAAGTTGCCTGAGTTTGTACATCTATATAACGAGCAGTAACTTCGTTCATTGCATCTTTATTTGCTCCGGTAAGCCGTCTTTGCTCTTGAGCTAATTGCTCGGATAATGCATCAATTCTGGCTCGCACAGAAACAACCGCAGGTGCAGTTGCTTTCATGTAGCTTTGTAATTGTTTTAACTGGGCCTGCTGCTGCGCTAGTTGAGCCTCTATCTGACTTACAACGCCAAGGCGGGCACTGCTGGTCGATTCAGGACTAATAAGGTGATGATTGTTTTGGAAATCTAGAACTTTCGCTTTTTCAATTTGAACTCGCTGGTAGGCGCGGTCAACTTCTTTTTCCACAAAGGACAGCTGTTCCAGCGCTACTTGATGCCCTAGCTTGTTAATAAAGCCTTCAGATTCCTTTAGCATCAATCCAACAACGCGCTGACCATAGGCCGGATCGAATGCTTGTAACTCAATTGTCAGCACACCCGACAGATCGTCCAAACGTAACGCTAAATGCTCACGATAATATTTCAGAAAATCTTCCCGGCTGACGTTAGCTGGAAGCCGGGAAAAATAGTCTACATTATTGCTCTGATAATGGGCTTTCAGGCCTAACTCTTTGTCTAATTTGTTGAGCAGATCAGAGGACTTGAGGTAATCCTGGATTAAAAGCACATCTTCGTGGTTACTGCCACCCAGTCCCAACATCGAAAGGGTATCAGGCAGCATTTTTATTTGGTCAGCTTGTTTGACTACTAATTCTGCCCGGCTGACATAGCGATCTGAAGCAATCACACAAAAATAGAACGCGGCGATAATAAAACAGACTACAACCCATAAGAAGCTACCAAGTTTAAGGCTTTGTTGCCAGGAGTGATGGGCAAGTTTGAAACCACTGGATTCAACAATAAAATGCTTAGGCTTGGTTTTTAATTTGTTTAGTTTGCGCATCAAACCGGATGATTTGTTAGAGCGGATTGGCTGGATCATGATTTATTGGCTTGTTATAAGTTCTGATAAATACGGATGGCATCTTCAATATTGTCGAACATTTCGAGAGTGCTGTTACGAAGCACAAGCCCCATCTCGCACTGTTGACGTAAGTTCTTCATATCGTGCGACACCATAATCAGGCTGGCGGTTTCGCGTTTTTGGGTAAATACATCAATGCATTTTTGTTTAAAGCGGGCATCCCCTACCGAAGTGATCTCATCAGTAAGGTAGATATCAAAATCGAAAGCCATACTGACCGCAAACGAAAATTTTGACCTCATACCGCTGGAGTAAGCTTTAATGGGTAGTTCAAAGTGTTGTCCTATCTCTGAGAACTCTTTCACCCATTCTTCAATAGCGCGTGTATCGCGTACACCATGGATGCGAGAGACAAAGCGGGTATTCTCCCGTCCAGTCATACTTCCCTGAAACCCCCCGCCTAACGCGAGTGGCCAAGAGACTCGGCAGTGGCGAGATACTTTTCCTTTACTTGGCATATCCATTCCGCCAAGCAGACGCAGAAGAGTAGATTTACCTGCCCCGTTAGCACCTAAAATACCGATGTTCCTGTCACGAGGTAGCGTAATGCTAACGTCACGTAGAACATAGTTACGGCCAAATTTAGTGGGGTAGTACTTCGAGACGTTATCAAGGATAATCATGTTATTTCATTTTAACTGGCAATCAGACGACGATGGCTCAAGCGATAGCAACTCATCGCAAATGTTAGTAGCACTAACGTCAAACTGGATAAATAGCTCCAACTAACGTCTGGACTTACATAACCTGCTATCCAGCCTGCTCGAATCAATTCAACGGCATGTACTAGCGGATTCCATATAAACCAATGCTGATACTGTGCTGGTACCGTTGCAAGAGGATACATGACGCATGAGATGAACATTAATGGCATCATCATCAGGTTAAGAAATTTATCTGCTTCTTTAAACAGATTGGTTGCTACGCAAAAAATAATGCCTAGCGAAAATGAGAATATCATCAACAAAAAATAGATAAGAATAACTTGTAAAGGGTCACTTGGAATAGCATCAAAACCGAACCACAGCAATCCCATTACCAGAACGCAACCCACTACAAGGCCAATAATGGCTTCGAGAATGAAGCGAGCAATAAAGGTTGCAAAGGGCGTTACCTGCCGATAGCAGAACAGCCCCATATTGGCATTCACAGCTGACTGCAACTTACTCACCACATTCCTGAAAAAGAGAAAGGGTAAATAACTGGCTGTCATAAATAAGGGTGCAGGCGCACCGCCAAAACCGCTGTGTCCACGCATACCAAAAATCAAGCTAAAAGCACCGATAATCAACAACGGATCCAGCAGCGCCCAGGCATACCCCAGCCGGTAACTCCCAAATCGTGTTTTCAGTTCACGGATAAGCAGGCCAAACGTTACATCGCGCAGCACCTGGAACGAGCTGCGGGGCGTTTGATTGAGAACAGGTTTAAGCATGAGAAGGCCGATATAACAGAACGGGCCAGCTTTTCAGCAAGCCCGTTTTGAGGGTTAATTCAGGACCACGTTGGCCGCCACGGCAACCTGATAGATGACCTGGGTAATGTCTTTGATGGACTGCATCATTTTGCTGTCCACTTTCGGCATGACCAGAATCTGATCGCCCGGCATCACATCACCACCGTCTTTAAACTCCATCAGCCCGTTGGCATGTACCACCGCAATACGCTTGTCGTTCGCACGGTCGGTAAAGCCACCTGCCCAGGCCACATAGTCTTCCAGACTGGCGCTTTTGTTGAAGACCACTGCCTGCGGCATCATCACTTCGCCACCCACCTGAATCAGGTCGGTCTTGTTCGGGATCACAATCTGGTCGCCCTGTTCCAGCAGGATGTTGGCAATCACGCCTTTATCCGACACCACCACTTTACCCAGCGGCTGGATCTTGCGGGCTTTTTCCACGAAGCGCATCACCAGCTCGGCCTCTTTGGTGCGAATGGAGGCCTCACCATCGGAACTGGCTGGCGCGGTGAACACGCTGCGCTCCAGGCGGTTGAGGGAGTCTTCCAGCATCTCTTTCTGCCGCGCCGCCACGCTCTTACGCATGATGTAGATCGAGCCGTAATCTGCCATGTTCGGGTCAATCGGAATATGGTTCAGCAGATCGTGCAGACGGGTCTCTTTACGCACGGTGAAGTAAGACGGGCCACGGTAGCTGCCCATTACCTGCACGTCGTAAACCTGAGCATGCATATCGTCGTTAAACAGCACTTTGTCGCCGTCGCTCAGCTGAATGCGGTCGAAATCCTTGTACGGCATATAGACCGAGAATGGGCCGCTGGAACGATCGCCAATCACGCCCACGTGGCTCACCTTGGCGAGCGGCAGGGCGTAATCGATAAGCTCAGAGCCGAGCGCGGTGCTGTTTTTCAACTCGAAGCGGAACGGGTTACGCACTTTACCGGCCACGTTGATCATCGGCCCCTGCGGTTCCACCAGGATCACATCCTGATCTTTCAGCGACAGCTTCGGCATTTTGCCCTGCTGCATAAACTCGTACAGGTCGATCTGCTGAATAACCCGGTTCTGACGTAAAACTTTAATATGACGGTAGCTGCCGCGATCGGAGTCGATGCCGCCTGCGCGTTTCAGAAAATATAAAACGCTATCGGAAGATTGTCCGGCATATTGCCCTGGACGGATCACCGGGCCAGTGACAAATACGCTGACCGGAGTCGCGGTAAGTAAATTTACGTAAACATTAACGTTGTTGGTAAATACTTCGCTGATGTGGCTGGTCACTAAGTTATTGACTTTACTTGCCGCCACATTTTTTACATTAATTGGTCCGACATCAGGGATAAAAATATTACCCTGATTGTCAACCGTGACCACGTTGGAAAAATTGACAGCGCCCCAGATCCAAATATTCAGCTTGTCGCCGGGAGCGATCAGATAATTATCGTTTAAGCCGTCGCTGCGCTCGGTTTCATAGCCACCGGCAAACAGGTTAGCGCCATAAGGTGGGGGCAGGCCGGACTCGGACTGAGGCAGTAATTTACGCACATCGGACTCGCCCGGCAGGAGCATGCCCTGGCGGTTTTGCTGCGCAAAGGTCCCTGTGGTGGAGGAGGTGTTCGCCTGGCCGCTCATCGCTTGTTCACCGCCGAGCTGCAGTCGGCCATCACCGGTATCTGCGGGGGTGTTCATCCCAAATGCCTGGGCATCTTCTTTAGAAGGTGCAGCAAAGGCAGCGCAAGAAGCGCAGGCCAGCAACAGAATGGCACTCAATTGCCGAAGTTTCGTTATCTTCACAACTTTTCTCTTCTAAATTATTGCACGGCAAGCAGATTGCTGGCGGATGCCTGTTCCAGTTGCGGCACCAGATACCAGGTGTCACCGCTCTTGCAGGTCACGCCATGCTGCGATTGGTTGTAGTTACGGTTACGCAGCAGTTCAATGCATTCCAGACCCAGGGCAGAAACATAACGTTGGCCCAGGATATAGGTATTGCCATTGGCGCTAAGTGCAGCGCCCTGCGGCAGGGTGTTTAGTGGTTGTTGCAGGTTGGCTGACATGGTCTGGAGTGTGGTAGAAGCGGCCGGATTGACAAGCGGTCGGGAGGCTTCAACCTGCTTCGGAGAATATGCACAGCCACTCAGCATGAGGGCGAGCGAAATCACCAGAAAGCGAGTTGCGTTCTTCATAGATCAATATTTTCCAACAATTTAGTAACTGGAATGCGATATAAGATGTCGACGGTGATCAGCTGTTTTTAATAAGAAAAACAGTTGAGATGTCATGCAAGTGCAGGAAAAGCAAAAAACGCAGAAGTAGAGCAAGGGATACCAAAAAAAGGGTAGGCTACCGCACGGAAAATGACCATTCCGGTTAAAAAGCGCTCAATTTGCTTTAAGGGCTGCCATAAAAAAACAATTCAGTAAACAAATAAGTTTGTTTTTATTATTCATAGAAGTGTTTTTTTGTGTGCCGCAGATTACCTAACTTTGCAGTTTGTGTCATTTCAAATTTAAGAAAAGTGCCCGAAAAAAGGGGAAAATTCTGAAAGGCTATTAACTCTGGTGGGTTGACCAAATACATATATAGAAGAGTAGTTTCAGCTAGTGATTGTTTCGTATTTAAATGAGGGGGAGGAAGAATAAATGCCAGCCGATATTCCGGCTGGCGAAGGGCATTAAACGGTTATTTCTTGTTCAATTAAAACCGGATGAAATCTGCGTTTAAAGTAAATCAGCCCGTGCCCCTCCTGGCTCAGGTGAATATGTTTGATCGCCACCAGGTAGACCAGATGGGTGCCGATGGTCTGCACCTGGCTTATCTCACCTTCCAGGCTGGCCAGCGCCTCTTTTAACACTGGCTGGGCCAACAGGCCTTTTTGCCAGCAGGAGAGGGTAAACCGCTCTTCCATGGCCATACCGGTCATGCCAGCAAAATGGCGCGCCATCAACTCTTGCTCGTGATTGAGCACGTTGATACACAGCTTGCCGTTGCCCTGGAAAACCGGGTTCATGGCGCTGTTGGCGTTCAGGCACACCATCACCGACGGTGGTGTATCAGTTACCGAGCAGACCGCAGTGGCGGTAATACCGCAGCGTCCGGCATCGCCGTCGGTAGTGATCACATTGACCGCCGCAGAGAGGCTGGCCATCGCGTCGCGAAAACGCAGGCGTTGTTCATCAGGTTGCATTTTGACCTCCCGCTGCGTTATTTCAGCAGCTTGTCCAGCAGGTTGATATCGGTGTTGTTATGCAGGTGTGGAACCGTCCAGCCGTTCTGGTCGTACTCAGACAGGCAGCGGTCAACCATCGCCATCATCTTGTCCATGTTGCCGGAGGTCTGCGCCTGACGCAGGCACTGCAGGCGGATTTCGTCCTGGCTACCGGAGTAGTTAATCTCATACAGCTCGTGGCGGCCGCCGAACTCGCTGCCGATGGCATCCCACATCAGTTTCAGGATCTTGATGCGTTCCACGTGATCCATGCCGTTGGAGCCGCGCACGTATTTCGCCAGGTATTTGTCGATCTGCGGGTTGTTCAGATCCCGGGCGCTGGACGGCAGGTAGATCAGGCCGCTGGTGACGTTGCGCTCGATGATGTTTTTGATCTTCGCGTAGGCCATCGGGGCCATCACACGGTAGGTCTGTAGCGCCGCGTGGTCCGGCAGATACGCGCCATTTACCCATGGCGTCGCTTCCGAACACATCGAGTCGCTCAGCGCCCAGAACATATTGCGCCAGGCCACCACTTCCCCGAGGTCGGCCTGCACCCCGCGGAACTCAGCGGTGCCGGTACATTCCAGCGATTTCTTCAGCAAGGCAGTGATGAAGTCGAGCTTCACCGCCAGACGCACGCACGCCTGCAGCGGATACATGCGGGCGAAACCGCCTTCCATGGTCCAGCGGCGGCAGCGGTCGAAATCGCGGTAAATAAGGACGTTCTCCCACGGGATGAGCACGTTATCCATCACCAGGATGGCATCGTTCTCGTCGAAGCGGCTGGTGAGCGGGTAGTCGTAAGGCGAGCCGGTCGCGCCTGCCACCAGTTCATAGGAGGCGCGGGAGATCAGCTTCACCCCTTCGGCATCCATCGGGGCGACAAACATCAGGGCGAAGTCCGGGTTATCGCCCATCACCTGCGCTGAACCAAAGCCAATCATGTTGTAGTGGGTTAGCGCCGAGTTGGTGGCGACCACTTTTGCGCCGCTGACGATGATCCCGGCGTCGGTCTCTTTTTCCAGCTTGATGTAGACATCTTTCACCTCATCGGCCGGTTTATGGCGGTCGATCGGTGGGTTGACGATGGCGTGGTTAAAGTACAGGCCGCTCTCCTGAATGCGGGTGTACCAGTTGCGGGCGTTCTGCTCGAACTGACCATAAAACGCCGGGTTGGCACCCAGCGCACAGCCAAAGGCCGCTTTGTAATCCGGGGTGCGCCCCATCCAGCCATAGCTCAGGCGTGACCACTCGGCGATGGCATCGCGCTGCTGACGCAGGTCATTGGCACTTTTCGCCACGCGGAAGAACTTATGGGTGTAGCCGCCGTTGCCGGTATCGGTGTTCCAGCACAGGGCATCCTGCATGTCCGGCTTGTGCAGCGCGTCGTACAGTTGCGCGACCGAGGCCGCCGCATTACGAAACGCCGGATGGGTGGTCACATCCTTCACGCGCTCGCCGTAGATGTAGATCTCCCGGCCATCCTGCAGGCTCTTCAGGTACTCTTCGCCGGTTAACGGGCGGGTAGTGCTAGCGCGGAAATCTTCAGGTTTCATAGGGACCTCGTATCGGAATGGTTTTGTTAAATTTATGTTTTGTTTTTGTTGTTTAATTGAAGCGTGAGAGAGGCGGGAGGTGAAGGGACGAATGGGTCAACGACGGGTACTTTTCAGGCGGGTGTGAGATTTGTGATCGGGATGGGGTTTGCTGGAGGGCAGGGCGGCTTGTCTACAGGGGGGCGCTGCATTTACCCGCCCAGGGGTTTCGAAAATCCACAGTTGAATAAGTGAACGGATGGCAACTTTCAAAAATTCAGAAATTAACCATACGATTTAGCATGATATTTTTTTACAGGAAGACTAATAAGGATTAACTATAAAATACCTAAGGAAATTATCATGGCAGTTCCTGCTTATCTCTGGCTTTATAATCAGTCAGGTACACTTATATCCGGCGGAAGCCATGTTCTGAGCCGTGAGGGTGCAATAGAAATGCAAAGCTTTAACCACGGCGTACATATTCCCTACGATCACAATATGGGCCGACTTACAGGTACTCGTGTGCATGATCAGTTGAGTATCACGAAAGAGTTCGATAAAGCCACGCCGTATCTCTACCGCGCTGTATCAACAGGCGAACCTCTTCAGAAGGCAATAATTAAATGGTATCGCATCAATGACGCCGGCGTAGAGGAAGAATTTATGCACTTCATCCTCGAAAATGTGAAAATCGTGGCAGTAACGCCTGTAATGCATAATTTCAAGAGTTCATCTGGATTAAGTAATAACCCTACTGAATCAATATCGCTGGCATACGAGAGAATTACCTGGCTCTATCTCGACGGTAATATCAAATTTACTGACTCGTGGAACCAGAGGGTGACAGCATGATTCACTGTCGGCTGGACTTTAATAATCTTTATGATGATGGTCGGGTTGCACGACTGGATGTAGGCGGTGTGGGTTCATTCCCCGTTTTTAGCGGTCTTGGAGAGTTAGCGAATAAACCAGAATGCTCATATCTGTCGAATGCAGCCGTTCCGCCGGGTGGTTATTGGATTGTTGACCGGCCAACTGGCGGGAAGCGTTCACGTGCAGAAACCTGGCTAAAACATGCTTTCACCGGCAATAACTATTACGACTGGTTTGCACTCTTTCGCAAAGATGGTGTGATTGATGATGTTATGCGGTTTGATGTTGGTACATTCCATTACAACCGAAAACATTTTCGGCTTCATCCACCCCGCCCGGACGGTTCAGGAATTAGTGAGGGTTGTGTAACGTTCTTTCGTAACGTGGATTTTTATAGGGTAAGGGCTGCGCTTCTACAGGCGCACAAGCATAAGGTCTTGGGTGGAAATGAGTTGTGGGCTTACGGCGATATTACCGTCATAGGCAACACGAATGAGGTATGTAATGTTAAAGCTCCTTAAATGGTCGCTGCGCATTATCCTTTTTCTGGCAATCACGTTTCTGTTCCTCATAAGCGGCATTCTTGACCCCATGGCCGAAAGCATGAGAATACCCCTCGCCAGATTTATGACCTGGTTTAATCATGATGATTTTACTTTGAATGCGGCGTATGCGGATTACTATTCTGACAACCTGGAAAATGCCTGGTTATATGGTTATGTGATCTTTAATACCATCGTGGGTTTGATTTCTGTCGCTGCATTCGAGTATTTAGCTAAATTAGCCAAAAAGAGTAATTAGCATCCTGATGATGGCCCGCATAACGCGGGCTTTTTTATGGGTCTTTATCGTGCTTCCAGCGTGGCGGCTACGGTAAAGGGAGCAGGCCGCATACCCTGTAACTCCCTGCTTCTGGAATCATGCTCGCAAGGTTTAAAACAAACTGATGAAACACAAGGTTTTGTCTTCTTTTTACCTTCACCGAGTCGTATGGTGCCTGTGTTGCGGCGATAACCGCAGCCGGGCGTGAGAACCTGGATACACAAGATGATACGGTTTAAGTACCGTACCAGCGTATATGTCGTTAAAATCACGGCGACGCTGGCGGGGCAACCTTAGGGTTGGCCGGGTCCTTGTGTGTGCCGGTATTCTCACCCCCGTCAGCGTCTCCACCCTGAGCGTGAGAACTTTGGTGGGGAAAGAGGAACACACAAGGAAACTACTTTATGACTGCTATCCCAACCCTGTCTTATTCCCACTTCGAAGAAGATGTTATCCACCAAATCATTACCCAACCTCTCTCGGCTTCGGCAGATCTCTTCGAAGTAGCTGATGCGTGCGCCACATTTGTCTGTGTCCTCATCGATACCCACGAGGTTGAAGCAAGCAATGCCCTGTGTGGGCGTTTATTGCAGGCGTTAAACCAGTTTCGCCATCTATGCGATGAGGATTTACCGCCTCATCTCATCGAGCTGCTGATCGCGGGTGAAAGCGTAACCTCGTGCATCCCTGATTGCTGGCATGAGACCGCTACCCTGGTGGAGTATGCCCAAGCGCTGACTCAGGCGCTACTGAGCAATACGCTGCCACCACCGGTGGCGAAATCCATAACGGGGTTACTGCATGACGTGGTGTATCTGTTGGCGGAATTTGTGAAAGAACCGTACCTGACCGTGCATTAATTCTGTGCGGTTTGTCGGCCGGGTGGCGCAGCGCTTACCTGGCTTACAATATTTTCCCTCTCCTTTAAGGGGAGAGGGTTAGGGTGAAGGAAAACTTACGACACCGGCACCTTCTGTGCCCGATAACTGCTCGGCGAGCATCCCACCAGTCGGTTAAAAAATCGGGCGAAATAGGCCGGATCTTTAAACCCCAGCTGCCAGGCAATTTCACTGACCGTGTTGTCGGAGAAGAGCAGCAGCCGCCTGGCCTCGCGAAGCTGGCGGTCGAAGATCAGCCGTTTTGGCGGGCGGTTGGCAAAGCGGCGGCAAATATCGGTCAGACGCGATTCGGTGAGGTGCAGCTCGCTGGCGTAATCCGGCACCGTCCAGTGCTGATGGAAGTGGCCATCGACCATCTGGTTGAAGCGCTGGAATAGTTTCAGCTCGCCGCGCATGCCGTTCGCGGCGTGATCGTCAAGACTGGCGTTACGCAGCAGCAGAGTAAACACGGCCTGCGCCAGCAGCACCAAGGTATGTTCCCGCCCGGCAAGCTGGGCAGTGGACTCACGTTCAATCAGCCGCCAGTAATAAGAGAGCGCCGCCAGCTCGTCCGGTTTGTCGGCGAGCGACAGGCAGATCCCCGGCAGCCCGAAGGTCTCCCGGGTGCCGGGATAGAGTACCTCAAGCAGCGGCCAGATCAGATCCTCATGCACCGTCAACACATGACCGTCGCTGTCCGATTCGGTAAAGAATGCGTGCGGCACCGACGGCGGGGTGAGAACAAACAGCGGCGCCTGCACTGAGTAGCGGTGATCGTCCAGCTGCAGTTCGATCTGCCCGGTATCGAGAAAGTGCATCTGAAAATAGTGGTCGTGGCGATGGGCCTGCATATCGCGGCCAAAAAAGGCCGCCATCCGGCCAAAGGACTGATAATGCACATCGTCCGTCCCCAGACTCTCGTCGTACTCTTTACTGATATCGATATTGGCAATCGGGCTCTGGCACATAACCGCTCCTCAGTGGATCTTCTGCGCCGCCATCCCCGGCGCACTTTCACGGCTCTCCTGCCGCGTCATCGGGATCCGCGTCAGCACCAGCGCACCCAATACCAGCAGCCCGGCCACAAACCACAGCCCGGAGCTGAAGCTGCCGGTTGCGTCGCGCAGAATGCCGATCAACAGTGGGCTGACGGCGGATCCAACGTTACCGATAGCGTTGATTACCGCGAGCGCCACCGCCCGGGATTGCAGGCTAATAACCTGATCCGGCGTGGTCCAGAAGATCGCCATGGCGGTAAACGATCCGGTTGAGGCCATGATGATGCCAAGCAGCTGGATCAGGCTGTGATCGGTCGCGGACGCCAGCAGCCATCCCGCCGCCGCAAACAGATACGGCAGGATGGTGTGCTTTTTTCGCTCTTTCAGCCTGTCCGAGCGGCGGCTCCACCACAGCATCCCGAGAATGGTGCAAAACTGCGGGATCGCCGCCAGCAGGCCAATCACGATATTGCTGCTGCCGGTGTTGAAGCTTTGCAGGATCTGCGGCGTCCAGATGTTAATGGCGCTCAGGGTGTTGGTCAGGCAGAAATACGCCAGGGTATAGAGCAGCACCGCTGGGGTCAGCACTTCGCGTAGCGTCGAGCGCGGCGTAGCGGCGTGCGCCACGGCGTTCTCCTGTTCACGGGCGATCATCGTTTTCAGGATCTGCTTCTCTTCGTCATCCAGCCAGGTGGCCTGATCCGGCGTGTCGTTCAGGAAGAACCAGGTCACCACGCCCAGCACCACCGACGGCAGCCCCTCCAGCAGGAACAGCCACTGCCAGCCCTTCAGGTTCCACAGCCCGTCCAGCGCCAGGATATAACCCGAGAGGATCGAGCCGAGCATCATGGTCACCGGCATGGCGATCATAAAGAGCGCGTTGGCGCGGGCGCGATGATAAGCGGGGAACCACCAGGTGAGATAGACCAGGATCCCCGGCAGGAAACCGGCCTCGGCAATACCCACCAACATGCGCAGGATGTAGAGCGTCTGCGGGCTGGTGGCGAACATGGTGCAGGTTGAGGCGATGCCCCACACTACCATGATCCCGGCGATCCAGCGCCGCGCGCCGATCTTCGCCAGCATGATGTTGCTGGGGATCCCGCACAGCACATAGGTGACGTAAAACAGCGTGGCGGCCAGGCCAAACATCGTCGAGGTGAGGCCCAGATCTTTGCCCATCGTCAGCCCGGCAAAGCCGATGTTGATGCGGTCAAGGAACGAGAAGACAAACAGAATAAAGAGAAACACGATCAAACGACGAAACAGCTTATTAATAACGCGATGTTCAACGGCTTTATTATCTTGCAGGGTAGAGATCGTCATAGTGCGCTCCACATCATACGTTAGAGCCTGGCTCATCAGGCGAGTTAACTTGCCGGTTTAAACCTGGGCAGTGCTCGCTATCCTCACGTACTGCGTGTACGTTCCGGTTGCTGCGCGCTGTCCGGGTTCAAACTGGCAGCGACAATTTCGCCTGATAAGACAGTCTCTTAGTAGACGGATTTATTGTTGTCAGAGCTAACGGGTTTATCGATAAAACGTGCTGCCAGCGCCTCGGCGCCGCGGGCGAGCAGGGTGGTATCCACGCCGACGGCGACAAACAGCGCGCCGCGTTCCAGATAGTGTCGGGCCAGCTGTTCGTTCGCCATCAGGATGCCGGGGGCTTTCCCCGCGCTCAGGATCTGCGCGATGGCCTGTTCGATAGCGGCCTGCACCTCCGGGTGCTGGGGATTACCGGCAAAGCCCATGTCGGCGCTGAGATCCGCCGGACCGATAAACACGCCGTCCACCCCGTCCACATCCAGGATCTGCGGCAGGTTTTTCAGTGCCTCGCGGGTCTCAATCTGCACCAGCACGCACATGGCGTCGTTGGCCTGATGCAGGTAATCAGGAATACGGTTCCAGCGTGATGCCCGCGCCAGCGCGCTGCCGACGCCGCGAATACCCGCAGGCGGATAACGGGTCGAGCGTACTGCCAGCCGCGCTTCGTCGGCGTTTTGCACCATCGGGATCAGCAGGGTCTGCGCCCCCACGTCCAGCAGCTGTTTGATCTGTACCGGATCGTTCCACGACGGGCGCACCACCGGCTGGCTGGGGTAGGGGGCGATAGCCTGAAGCTGGGTCAGGACGGTTTGCACGTTGTTGGGGGCGTGCTCGCCATCGATCAGCAGCCAGTCGAAGCCTGCCCCGGCCAGCAGTTCGGCGCTGTAGCTACTGGTCAGCCCCAGCCATAAGCCGATTTGCGGTGTGCCGGCTTTCAGCGCCGCTTTGAATGCATTTTGCATGGTGGTCTCCTAGACAAAGCGGCAGCTGATGCAGCCCATATTGCCGTAATCGACGTGGAAGGTGTCGCCCTTGCTGGCGGTTACCGGGCGGGTGAAGGAACCGCCGAGGATGATCTGTCCCGGCTCCAGCTGCACGTCATACGGTGCCAGCTTGTTCGCCAGCCACGCCACGCCGTTGGCCGGGTGGTTAAGCACGCCCGCGGCGACGCCGGTCTCTTCGATCACGCCGTTGCGGTAGAGCAGGGCGGAGATCCAGCGCAGATCCAGCTCGTCGGGGCGGATCGGGCGGCCACCGAGGATCACCCCGGCGTTGGCGGCGTTATCGGAAATGGTGTCGAACACTTTGCGCGGACGCTGGGTTTCGGGATCGATGTTGTGGCAGCGGGCGTCGATCAGCTCCAGGGCCGGGATCACGTAGTCCGTGGCGTTATAGACGTCGAACATTGTGCAGTTCGGGCCACGCAGGGGCTTCGCCAGCACAAAGGCCAGCTCCACTTCGATGCGCGGAACGATAAAGCGGTCGGTCGGGATGTCGCTGCCATCGTGGAAAAACATGTCGTCCAGCAGCGCGCCGTAGTCCGGTTCGCTGATCTGCGAGCTGGCCTGCATCGCTTTGGAGGTCAGGCCGATTTTGTGGCCTTTCAGGGTGCGGCCTTCGGCGATTTTCAGGCTCACCCATTCTCGCTGCACGGCGTAGGCATCGTCGAGGGTGATCGCCGGGTAATCGAGGGAGATCTGACGGATCTGCTCCCGGGTCTGTTCCGCCTGATGCAGGCGATGGGCAATCAGGGTATGGGTATGTTTATCGAGCATGGCGGTTTCCTGTTTTTGCCGGGTGAGGCGTCGTGTTTGTTTTCTCTCTCCTGGTGGGAGAGGGCCGGGGTGAGGGCATCCGGCAGCAGTGATTTCCCCTCACCCTAACCCTCTCCCCAAAGGGGAGAGGGGACAGACTGTGCGCGGTGTGGCTTTCTTCCTTTCCCTGTGGGAGAGGGCCGGGGTGAGGGCATCCAGCCGCAGCGATTTCCCCTCACCCTAACCCTCTCCCCAAAGGGG
>Ga0308168_1000995_pt1 | contig 28276 bp, 19 predicted proteins | sample PhyCR2_FD_202133 | JGI IMG/M metagenome (GOLD analysis project Ga0308168, IMG submission 202133) | Phyllosphere microbial communities from UC Gill Tract Community Farm, Albany, California, United States - DLSLRC.R2 | ecosystem: Host-associated > Plants > Phyllosphere > Unclassified | place: USA...
ACCCTGCTGCGACTATCAACGACTGCCGACAGGCAGCATGCCAGACGCTGAGTAACTGCTTACTGTCTCGCGCGCCATACGCTTCTCCGGAACAGGCTTCAACCGCATAGGCGAAACCATCCAGTGCATATGCGGTGAAAGTGAGGAACATCAGTAACACCGCGTTGACCGCCACCACATCATTCCCCAGACGCGCACCAAAGATAGTCAGCGACGCAAAGCAGATTTGCAGCAACAGAGAACGCAACATGATGTCGCGGTTTAAGCGCAGCAGGCGCCCCACATCACCGCGCCAGGCGCTCAGCATCAGCCTGACTGACAGACCACGCAGTTTCATCACCCGCCATACCAGTAGCAGGCCGACGATAAAGCTGACATATTCAGCAATCGCGGTGGCCGCTGCCGCGCCCTGCACACCCCATTTCAGGCCAATAACAAACCACAGATCTAGCAGGATATTGACCAGATTACCCACCACCAGCAGGATCACTGGGGCACGCGCATACTGCACCCCAAGCAGCCAGCCAAGTAGCACGAGATTGGCCAACGTTGCCGGAGCACTGAGCCAGCGCACTTGCATAAACAGTGCCGCCTGGTGCAGAACGTCGTCGCTGCCACCGGTCAGGCCCAGCGCAAAGTGAGTGAGAGGCGTTTTTAGCAGGATAAACAGCAGCCCGGCCAGCAGTGCCAGCATCAGCGGCTGCATCAACGCACGTGCCAGTGCGGATTTATCACTGGCTCCAAATGCCTGTGCGGTCAGCCCGGTGGTGCTCATGCGTAGAAACAGTAGCAGCATAAACAGAAAGCTGGTTACGGTCGTGCCGATTGCCACCCCACCAAGATACGTCGGGCTGTCGAGATGGCCGATGACAGCCGTATCGACCAGACCAAGCAGCGGCACGGTAATATTAGAAAGGATCATCGGCAGCGCCAGCCGCCAGAGGCTTTTATCCGCAGAGGTGAGCAGTTTCATCAGAATCCATCAGAGTTAAAGCGATTACAGATGATAATACGCGCCGCAGAAGCAGCGCGCAGGATTTAGCGGGGAGTAACGATTACAGCCAGTTGCCGTTGCGGATAACGCCGACAGCAAGGCCTTCAATGGTCAACGTCTGCTGGCGCAGGTCGACGATGATAGGTTTGAAATCCGGGTTTTCTGGTAAAAGTTGCACCGTATTACCCTGCCTTTTCAGGCGTTTTACCGTCACTTCATCATCAATGCGCGCAACCACAACCTGGCCATTACGCACATCTTCCGTTTTGTGTACCGCTAACAGGTCGCCGTCCATAATACCGATGTCTTTCATCGACATCCCACTGACGCGCAACAGAAAATCAGCGCCGGGCTTGAACAGATCAGGGTCAACTTTATAGTGGCCTTCAATGTGCTGCTCTGCCAACAGTGGCTCACCGGCGGCAACCCGGCCAATCAGTGGAAGACCGTCTTCTTCTTCCATCATCAGGCGAATACCCCGTGAAGCACCAGAAACGATCTCAATCACGCCTTTACGGGCTAAGGCCTTCAGATGTTCTTCAGCCGCATTGGGGGAACGAAAACCAAGCTGCGCAGCGATCTCTGCGCGCGTCGGTGGCATACCAGTTTGATTAATGTGGTCGCGAATCAGGTCATAAACCTGCTGCTGCCTCGCCGTTAGTGCTTTCATTCCGCCCCCTGGTTGTTTATACAGTCGACTGTGAGTATATACAGGTATTTAGACATTGAAAACCTAAAGTTGGGCGAAATGCAGTTTGTGGCGATTTTTGGAAAACTCATCGCAAATGTGGCACTAACAGCATGATCCAAACAAAAATTGCCAGCAAGATAGTCAACAGCACAGCCGCAGAGCCCATATCTTTGGCCCGGCCTGCAAGAGGATGAATTTCACTGCCGATGCGGTCGACGACCGCTTCGATGGCACTGTTGAGTATTTCGACAATAATGACCAGCATCACCGAGCCAATCAGCAGCACTCGGGTAATGGCATCCACGTCCAGCCAGCAGGCAATGATAATCGCAATGATCGCCGCGACGGCTTCCTGACGAAAAGCGGCTTCATGCTGCCACGCACTTCGAATGCCTTTCCACGAATACCCGGCCGCTTTTATGATTCGAGTCAGTCCGGTGACATTATTTGCCATAATCAGGGAACCCTTTGAGAAGTTTAACGTCAATGAGTGGAACTACAGGTTTTTTAACACCACAGATTCTGTTGGCGCTTTCTGGTATGCTTGCGGCGCTTTGCTAACAAGAGGCTTCATGTTGTCTATGTCAGGTTGGCGTAAATTATATTATAACTTATTGAATCTTCCAGTAAAACTACTGGTAAAAAGTAAAGCAATTCCGGCTGAGCCGGTTGCCGAACTCGGGCTTGATACGTCGCGCCCTATTATGTATGTGCTGCCTTATGATTCAAAGGCTGATCTCCTTGCACTGCGTGAGCAGTGTCGCAAACAAGACTTGCCCGATCCTCTGGAACCTCTGGAGATCGACGGTACGGTATTGCCACGCCATGTGTTCATTCATGATGGCCCACGCCTGTTCCCGTACTTTGTCCCGAATCTTGAGTCGGTCAGGCTGTTCCACGATTATCTTGATCTGCACCGCAATCATCCCGATCTGGATGTGCAGATGGTGCCGGTATCGGTGATGTTTGGTCGTGCGCCGGGCCGTGAGGTACAGGGTGACGAACAGCCACATCTGCGTATGCTGAATGGTATTCAAAAATTCTTTGCCGTCATCTGGCTGGGGCGTGACAGTTTTGTCCGCTTCTCTCCGATGGTATCGCTGCGCCATATGGCCACCGAGCACGGTACAGATAAAATCATCGCGCAGAAGCTGGCCCGTGTGGCACGTATGCACTTTGCCCGCCAACGTTTAGCGGCCGTTGGGCCGCGTCTGCCTGTGCGCCAGGACCTGTTCAACAAGCTGTTACAGTCCAAAGCGATCGCCAAAGCGGTAGAAGACGAAGCACGCAGCAAAAAAATCTCCCACGAAAAAGCCCAGCAGAATGCCGTTGAGCTGATGGAAGAGATTGCTGCTGATTTCTCTTACGAAGCGATTCGTCTGACTGACCGTATCATGGGTTGGACCTGGAGCAAGCTCTATCAGGGGATCAACGTCAACGGCGGTGAACGCGTGCGCCAGCTGGCACAGGATGGACATGAAATTGTCTACGTGCCCTGCCATCGTAGCCATATGGACTATCTGCTGCTCTCCTATGTGCTGTATCACCAGGGTCTGGTGCCGCCGCATATTGCCGCCGGGATCAACCTGAACTTCTGGCCAGCCGGCCCGATTTTCCGTCGTCTGGGCGCTTTCTTTATTCGTCGTACCTTCAAGGGCAACAAGCTTTACTCCACGGTGTTCCGTGAATACCTTGGTGAACTGTTCACCCGTGGTTATTCCGTTGAGTACTTCGTGGAAGGGGGCCGTTCACGTACCGGCCGCCTGCTGGACCCGAAAACCGGCACCCTGTCGATGACGATTCAGGCGATGCTGCGCGGGGGGAACCGCCCTATTACGCTGGTGCCGATTTACATTGGTTACGAGCATGTGATGGAAGTGGGGACTTACGCCAAAGAGCTGCGCGGAGCGACCAAAGAGAAAGAAGGCTTTATGTCGATGGTGCGCGGGCTGCGTAAGCTGCGCAATCTCGGTCAGGGCTATGTGAACTTTGGTGAGCCGCTGCCGCTGGTCGCGTATCTGAATCAGCAGGTACCAGAGTGGCGTGAGGCTATCGATCCTATTGAAGCCCAGCGTCCAGCCTGGTTAACCCCAGCCGTGAACGACATCGCGCAGAAAGTGATGGTGCGGATTAACAATGCGGGGGCAGCCAATGCCATGAACCTGTGTGTGACTGCGCTTCTGGCATCACGCCAGCGTTCGATGACCCGCGAACAGCTGACCGAACAGCTCGACTGTTATGTGCAACTGCTGCGCAATGTGCCGTACTCTCCTGATTCTACCGTGCCGGATATGACGCCAGAGGCACTGCTGGAACACGCGCTGAGCATGAACAAGTTTGAGCTGGAGCAGGATAGCATTGGCGAGATAGTGGTGCTGCCGCGCGAGCAGGCCGTGCTGATGACCTACTATCGCAACAACATCCATCACATGCTGGTGATGCCGTCGTTGATTGCCGCCATTCTGATGCAGCACCGTGAAATCACCCGCACCGAGCTTCTGCGCCAGGTCACGGTGATCTATCCGATGCTGAAGAGCGAGCTGTTTCTGCGCTGGAGCACGGATGAACTGGGCCAGGTACTCGACTCACTGGTGACTGAAATGGCCCGCCAGGGGCTCCTGGTGGCTGAAGAGAGCAGTTTGCGTCTGAGTGCCGGTCGTTTCCATACCCTGCAACTGCTGGCTGCTGGCGTACGCGAAACCCTGCAACGTTACTCGATTACCTTCTCTATCCTCAGTGCAAAACCCGCTATTAACCGTGGAACGCTGGAAAAAGAGAGCCGTACCATGGCACAGCGTCTGTCCGTGCTGCACGGTATTAACGCGCCGGAGTTCTTCGACAAAGCGGTGTTCACGTCGCTGGTGTTAACGCTGCGTGATGAAGGCTATATCAGCGATTCCGGTGATGCTCAGGTTGAGCAGACACAACAGGTTTACCAACTGCTGGCAGAGCTGATTACTCAGGATGTGAGAATGACCATTGAGAGTGCCGTAGAGCACGATTGATGTCAGTGTGGTGGGCCGATCGAAACAGATGATCGGCCCCTACCTGTTTTATCCGATCCCCAGTACCACACCAACGAACAGCACCAACCCTACCCAGTTATTATTCAGGAAAGCCTGGAAGCAGCGCTCGCGCTGACGTCGGGCAATCAGCTTCTGCTGATGGACAAAAAACACCCCCGCCACCAGCACTGCCCAATAGAATATGCCGCTGAGATGCAGCTGCCAGCCCACCAACGTCATCAGGCCAAGCGTTGCCAGCTGTAACAGACCCACAATCAGCTTATCGAAACGACCAAACAGAATGGCCGTGGATTTCACGCCGATTTTCAAATCATCATCACGATCAACCATCGCATAAAGCGTGTCGTACGCCACCGTCCAGCAAATATTCGCCAGGAACAGCAGCCAGCAGGTCAAGGGGACCGTTTCACTCACCGCCGCCCAGCCCATCGGAATCGCCCAGCCAAACGCCGCCCCGAGCACCACCTGCGGCAGATGCGTGTAACGTTTCATAAACGGATAGAGCCAGGCCAACCCCAACCCACCGAGCGACAGCCAGATGGTCATATTATTCATGGTCAGCACCAGCCCAAAGGAGACCAGCACCAGCCCGGCGAACAGCAGCTTTGCCTCTAGCGTGGTCACCGCACCGCTGGGCAGCGGGCGCTCACGGGTACGCTTCACAAAACCATCGATTTTGCGGTCAGCAAAATCATTGACCACACAACCCGCTGCACGCATGAAAAATACGCCCAGCACAAAGACCAGCAGTACATTGAGCGGCGGCACACTCATACCAGCCAGCCAGAGCGCCCAGAGCGTTGGCCACAACAGCAGCAACGAACCAATCGGTTTATCAATACGCATCAGACGGCTATAGGCCGAAAGCTTACTCATTTGCAGACTTCTCTCCACGCTACCGCCCCCCTTCTGCCGCCACGCTGGCATAGAGCGGGGAAGCGGGTAAAAACAGTTCGGTCAATAATAGCGGTTTGCCCGACAAACGCAGGCGTGAACGCCGCCCCCACAGTTCAGCACTGTGGCCGACATCAATAAAATCACGCGTTAAGGTAGACGTGGCAAACAGGTAACGACCCAGAGGGACTGTGCCCAGCTGTTGCAGCTTCTGCTCCGGGCCGTTCAGGGTTGACTCCGGGACCAGCGTGCGCGCCACCAGCCAGGGAACCCCGTCACCACACAGTTCGATTTCCCGCAGCCAGTAACGTTCTTCTGCTGGCAGCAGGGCGATATCCTCTGCTGCGTCCTGGGCTCTGATAAATCCTTCACGCAGCAGGTTAACCGTCACCTGTTGGCAGTGACGCTCAAAACGACGGGTCATGGAATCGACTTCCATCAGCCAGTCCAGCAGGGGGGCGGTTAACAGGGGTGATGAATCTGGTAGCCAGTTGATCGCGCGCAATAGCGACAGCGCGTTCTCAGCCATAACACTTCTCCGCAAAATCTTCGATGCGTCAGTGTAACGCAGACCCTGGCGGCAAACCTATCAAAGCTCGGCAAAAAGCCACGATTTTGTGGCTGGTTTTTCGACTTATTCCCGCTTCAGACGGTTGCTGTTCGCCAGCCAAAGGGTGATCACCAGGATCAGAATGGCAATGGCGTAGGCCAGGGTATCGAACGGGTTTTTATGGTCGACGATAATCAGACGAATGATCGCCGTGATCCCGATGTAGACAAAGTAGCGCAGCGGGAAATGGTATCCTGACTGAAAATACTTAATGATCAGTGCGATAAACTCAAAATAGAGGAAGTAGATCACGATACCTTCGATCAGCAGGTAGGACGATGTCTGCTCTCCGGTATTCAGCAGCACGTTACCAAGATGGATGGTCTCTTTGCCAAGAAAGATGATCAGAATACAGGCCAGCACGATCAGGCCAGTGTTTAATACCATTTGCAGGGCAAAGGCCAGCCGGGTGGCAGGCGTGTTACGTTCCTGGGACGTCATGGTGTGCCTCAAAGTCATTGTTATCCGTCGTGAATGCCGACGAATAACAATATGCTTGAGTGTGATGCAGATCACAACATTTGGATGGTGAATAACGCGGGCATTATACTGGCTGCGGGTCGGGCATGCCCGACCCCTACATTTCGTAGGGGCCAGGCATGCCTGGCCCGGCGGTTAACGGTAATTGCGGTCGCGATCGGTGGTCATATCGTACAGCTGGTATTTACGGCCCAGCATCTGGCCGCCATCACGCGTCAACGGCGTCCAGTTGACCTGCGCACGACCACGGGTTGGTGAAACACTAAAGACATCCATCGGTACGGAGATGTAGAAGCCTTTGGTGAAATCGCCTTCGCCATACTCTTCTGCCGAGACGTTGGTTTTCGTGGCGTAAGCGCCCACGATAATCCCGCTGTCAAAGCGCTTCGAGACATCAACGGTAACCCCTTTGTCTTCAGCCAGATATTGCCCGACGCTGGCTTTCACCAGAACATTACGCATGAACCACGGCTGCCAGTATCCGGTAATATTGCCCACCTTCGCCGAATAGTCGTTGAACTTCATCATATTGTCCCAGTCACGCTGTTTGACGTAGTTCGCATCCACGCCAATCGCCCAGCTGGAATCCAGTGGGCGGTACAACACTTCGCCCCCCGCTCCGCCATACATGGTTTCCAGATACCCGCCATACACCTGACCATAGAAGCCGTTGCCGAGTTCACGCATGTAGTTGGCCTGCAGGTTATTCACGTAAACGTTATTTTCAACGTAGTCGCGAATATGGGTACGTACGCGGGGAAGCGTGGAGTCTGCCGGTGCGCCGTTGTAGTTGAACTTGTCATAATTATTGGCAAGGTTGCCGAACAGGCTGCCATCGATCAGCAAATGATCCGTCAGCCAGAAGCTGGCATTCGCCATGACGCCCAGCTGATACAGGTAGAAGCTTTCCGGGCCACCGACTGACTGATTGAGCACTGGCGACAAACTGTAGTTCAGGCGATCGCCATCGATAAAGAAGCCCTGTTCGGTGCGGCCCGGGTCAACCGGATTGACACGTTGCTGCTGTAGCGTTTCTTCACGTCCCAGCGGGTATCCCGCCAGCTGACGTTGCAGACTCGCCACATTAGTCTCCGTCGTCACCTGCGGCATATGGCTGCGCGTCTGCGTCACCTTCAGGGTATCAATCCCCTCTGGCAGGTGGTTCACCATGATGATGTTGGCGCGATCAACGCCGCGGGTGGTATCGCGATATTTCGCCTGCTCACCGCTCACGTATAGCGTGCTGCCTTCCACCTGAATGCTCGGTGCATTCAGCCCGGCGTTGTATTTCAGATCGGTCAACTGATTGGCCGTCACCGTTGGATCGAGGAAGCGCTCCTGCGGCTGCGGGTTATATTCCGGTTTCGGCGTATCACGCTGCGTCTGATGCAGATCGTTGAAGTTAGTGCGCAGGGTGAAGCCGGCCATAAAGGTGTTGCCACGCTCGTAGCTGACGTTCACATCTGCCCAGTCGGTAATGCGATAGATCGCCCCGACGTTAAACTTGCTCTTCTGCTCCAGACGACCGGCGAAATCATCCTGATAGTCGTTACCTTCATACTCCATTTTCAGACGCAGCGGCTGCCACGGCGTCTGATATTCAATCCCGCCGAAGATAGCGGTCGGCCCTTTGAACATATCGCTACCGCTGACCGAACCGGCGGTGCCGCTGCCCTCGGTGCGGTAGCAATATTTTTCACTGGCGGAGCAGAACGGATTTTTCACCGTGCCGCTGTTACCGATATAGCCCCAGCCCATACCGAGGGTGAAATCAAATGGCCCCCAGGCTTTGGTGGCAACCAGATATTCACTGTCAAACAGGCCCGTACCGCCGAGATCACGTGTCCCCACGGAGACTTCCGGTAGCCAGAAGCCCTCTTCCCACAGGCGCAGCTTGAGGTCGAAGGCTTTGTCTTTGTAGGTCTGATCTCCCGAGAAGCTCGACACCGCACTGTACTCACGCGTTTTCACATCGGTGTAGCGGATGGTCGCTTCCAGCCACGGGAACAGCTGCACCGAGGAGGAGTAGAAGTGATACTGATCGTTATAACGATAGTTAAGGCTGAACTCGCCCTCTTTGGCCATACGCGCGGTCGGCACCTGCATCAGGCCAACGCCACCGAAGTCAGACTGTGACGGGCCAATCGGGTCCGGATAACCGGCAGCCTGAACCTGACAGGCACAGGCGACAGAGAGTGACAGCAGGCTGAGAAGATAACGTTTTTTCATCAGTCAGGGATCCGGTGCGTCAGAACAGAAACGATCTGCTGGTTAAGATCGGCATAGGCGCTCGGCAGCGTCCAGGAAGAGAAGCCCACAAACAGGATGCTGCCCGGCTGCGGCTCATAGTGACGACGGTTCCAGTACGCCACCGGCACTTCTGTCACCTCGCCTGCCGGAGAGATCACCTGTGCGTTGTTGCGTTCACCGCCTTTCCTTCGCGGGTGCGCATCAAGATACTCAACCACGGATCGTCCTGCTGCCCACGGTGTTTTTCCTGCATTTTCCACCACGCCAGCCAGCGTAATGGACGTGGGTTCTGCAAGGGTATAGAGGCTGTATTCCCCTTGCAGCGTGCGGTTAGCCTGTGGTCGTAAACGCACCCAGTCCGGGTCCAGATTCACGATCTGACGCCCTGTGACTTTCAGCCCGGCAATCTGCTGACGGACGTTTTCCACCACGGCGGCCTGTTCGTCATCGCCGTCACTTTTGAGTTCATCGCGCCATGCCTGTAAGCGTGCCAGCAGCTGCTGTTGCTGCTGTACTGCCACGGCCGTCGCCAGTTTTTCGCCGATTACCGTTCCCGGCCACCAGGTTTTCTGCGTCAGTGCCGGGTTGGTCACCAGCTGCGCCAGATTGGCCGCGCCACTGATCACCACCGGTTGTGCCTGTCCAGGGTAAAAGACGTTGACCCGGCCGTCAGACTGGGCGTGCAGCGACAGTGATGCCACTATCCCTGCGAGAATAAGGGTGATTTTTTTCATGATTTCGCAGGCTTCAGGATGGTGGATTCAACAGGGATATAGTCTGCCCCCAGCATTTGCAGTGACTGGCGCACCTGCCCGGTGGAGATATCCACCCAGAAGGTATTACGCCAGGATTCGCCACTTTCCGCTATCGACACCTCTTCCTGCCAGACGCGACATGCCACCGACTGACCCGCCAGTTGCAGTACTTCATCCTTCTGGCGCGAGAAGTGGGAAACCGCCGTGCCCGCCTCCGGCTTGCCGCCCTCGGTCCAGCGCAGGGTGCGGGTCCAGCTCGCGCCATCGATCAGATGCAGGGCATCACGCAGTGGATCGTTATTCAGGTTACTGACGTCGTTGAGGTTATCTGCCATGCCGAGCGTTTTCACCAGACGACCATGCTGAGTGACTACCATGGCTTTATCGCGGGTGATCCACTTCTGCTGACCATTTTCGTTGAAGCCCAGCACCACAAAGATCTGCTGGCCGCCGTTGACGCGCAGATACATGCTGGCGTAAGGCATCGTGTCGATTTGTTCGTTAGTCATCTGGATGTCGTCGACGCCGAGAAAAGCCAGCTTGACGGTTTCACCCAATCCTTTTTGCGTTTGTGTACAGGCCTGAAGCAGCAGGCAGAGCAGCAGAAGTGGTAGGTTTCGCAACTGTGAGTGTCCCTGAGCAAAGTAGAACAAGGCTGAAAATAACCACACAAATGTGTGGTTATGATTAATTTTTGAACTTAGCGGGTTGTACTTGTGGTGGTGGTGGTCGTTGTTCCGGTATTAGAACCATTTCCACCGCTGCTTGCTGCCAGCACCACGCCAGCCAGTGCGCCAACAGCGCCAATACCAACAGCGGTGGTGACACCGGTTGACATCGCACCTGCTTCAGCACCAGCAGCCGCACCCGTTTCAACCTCTGGCGCACCAGTGGCTTCAACGGCGGCAAACGCGCCTGTTGCGCTCGCTAAGTACACTATGGCTGCAGTAGCCCATATGACTTTTTTCATCACACTTTCCCTTCATTAAATGAATGGATGCCCGGGCCTGGATGGCACCTGGCGACTCCAGTATGGGGAATTAATTTCCAGAAAGCAGCGCATCGGGCGAGGTGTCGAAGCAAGAGACACAGCTATGATAAAAAACTGAAAATGCGGCGCATTAAGATATTTTTACCTACCAAAAACACTTAAACAGCGGTTAATACCAATACTCACTTTATTATCGATATGAAAAGTTGAAAAAGGCATACAGCGGGGAGAATAATGACGTAGCGGTAGTAATTGACAAAGCATCGACAACAATATGATAAAAATCAATTAAATAACAAATTAGTTCTTAACATTTCTTAGGTTTTAACGGGTGTTTATTTAAGAATTATCCGTGTCAAATTGGTACGGTTTACGCGATTTTTAGGATTATGCCCACCCCCCTTACGGCCACTTTATCCATCTTTGGGGTGAAAAATAGCCGTGTAATCAGAGTGCCAACAGGCTGCCAACGCCTGTACACGGTTGTAAAGAGAAAGGCCGTGCTGTCAACCAGGTCCAGTTATTTACAGAAAATAAAAAACCCCCAGAAAATGGGGGCCGCATAGAGCATCGCAGGGGTCAGAAAAGCCTGCCCTGGGCGAGGCGTGCCTCGCCCAGGCGGGTAGATTAACGCCAGGATTTATAGCGATTAATCAGACCATTCGTCGAGCTGTCATGACTGCTGACCGGTTCGCCACTCGCCAGTTCTGGCAGGATGCGGTTAGCCAGCTGTTTGCCCAACTCCACGCCCCACTGATCGAAGGTGAAGATGTTGAGGATCACGCCCTGGGTGAAGATTTTGTGCTCATACAGAGCAATCAGCGCACCGAGGCTGTACGGGGTGATATCACGCAGCAGGATGGAGTTGGTTGGCCGGTTGCCTTCAAACACTTTGTACGGCACCACATGCTCAACGGCTTTCGCGTCCAGGCCGGCATCGGCGAACTCTTTTTCCACTACGTCACGTGCTTTACCAAACGCCAGAGCTTCCGTCTGAGCAAAGAAGTTAGACAGCAGCTTACTGTGGTGATCGCCCAGTTTGTTATGCGATACCGCTGGCGCGATAAAGTCGCATGGCACCAGCTTGGTGCCCTGGTGGATCAATTGGTAGAACGCGTGCTGACCATTGGTGCCTGGCTCGCCCCAGATAATCGGGCCAGTCTGGTAAGAGACAGGGTTACCGGCACGGTCCACATATTTGCCGTTAGACTCCATGTTGCCCTGCTGGAAGTAAGCAGCAAAGCGATGCATATACTGGTCGTAAGGCAGGATCGCTTCGGTTTCTGCGCCGAAGAAGTTGTTGTACCAGATGCCGATCAGCGCCAGCAGAACCGGCAGGTTTTTCTCTTCCGGGGTATCCGCAAAATGGCGATCCATGGCGTGGGCACCGTCCAGCAGCTTCTCAAAGTTGTCGAAACCGATAGAGAGGATGATTGACAGGCCAATTGCTGACCACAGAGAGTAACGACCGCCCACCCAATCCCAGAACTCGAACATGTTAGCGGTATCAATACCGAACTCGGCCACCGCTTTACCATTGGTCGACAGCGCGGCAAAGTGCTTCGCCACATCTTCCTGATGACCCGAGGTCAGGAACCAGTCACGCGCGCTGTGGGCGTTGGTCATAGTTTCCTGCGTGGTGAAGGTTTTTGACGCCACCAGGAACAGGGTGGTTTCCGGGCTCAGTGTTTTCAGCGTTTCAGCAATATGGGTGCCGTCAACGTTAGAAACGAAGTGCATATTCAGATGATTTTTATACGGACGCAACGCTTCGGTGACCATAAACGGCCCCAGGTCCGAACCGCCGATACCGATGTTCACCACGTCAGTGATCGGTTTCCCGGTAAAGCCTTTCCACTCACCGCCGATGATGCGCTCAGAGAAACCTTTCATCTTCTCCAGCACCGCGTTCACTTCCGGCATCACATCTTTACCGTCGACGACGATTGGCGTGTTGCTACGGTTACGCAGCGCCACGTGCAGTACGGCACGATCTTCAGTACGGTTGATTTTCTCACCGGAGAACATGGATTTGATCGCGCCCTGCAGATCGGTCTCTTTAGCCAGCGCCTGCAGTTTTTCCAGGGTTTCGCTGGTGATGCGGTTTTTGGAGAAATCCACCAGCATCTGATCGTCGAACGTGGCAGAGAAGGCAGCAAACCGGTTGGCATCTTTGGCGAACAGGTCAGCAATTTGCACATCTTTCATTTGTTCAAAATGCTGAAGCAGCGCCTGCCAGGCAGCGGTTTGTGTCGGATTGATATTTTTCATAGCAACACACTCTTTTTATTTAAGAACTGTCATTCAGACCGGACGATATATTACCTGTTACAGGCGTTCGGCTCCCCTCTTCCTGCAACAGGTTACAGCTATCATCCCGCCACGATTTGGTCTCCGCCAGTGCGAATGATTCGCATGGAGGGTTTCAGTATGACTATTCATACCCTTTTACGAGAAAAAATTATAGCCCGGACCGTGCTTATAAGAATTGACGCTTATGGTCTAAACGATGATTTTTGATCCAAAAGTGATTAGCACGAGTGATACCTTCCGGAGTATAACGAAAATGAATAATCATCAGCCGACAAGCGTTGACAGCCGCGCCATAACCCGATATTTCTATGCGCAACTTACGCAATGTGTAAGCCAGAAGAGGCGCGTCGCCCAGGCAGTGTATTGGAGGAACCGAATCCTTTGATAATGCATGATGGGGAGCGACGCCGAGGTATCAACCACGCGGAGTGGGGCGTATCGACCGCAGGGGCTGAATCCTCTGGGTTGTCACCAGCAACGTCCGGTAGTCGGGCGGCGAGGTGGGGCGCTTCTGGGTGACTCGTAGCCTTCATTCTACGTCCTCCCCCGTTGTGCTCCTTCCCTTGTGCCAAGCTGATGGAATAAATCCTGACACGAAGGTAGTCATCGTAATGTCTCAAAATCTGATCGTGGCGAAATTTGGCGGCACCAGTGTGGCCGACTTTACCGCTATGAACCGCAGCGCTGATGTGGTGCTGTCCAATCCCGATGTGCGTCTGGTTGTCTTATCCGCCTCTGCGGGTGTAACCAATCTGCTGGTTGCGTTGGCTGAAGGCCAGCAGCCAAAACAACGTTCTTCCCTGCTCGACGACATTCGCCGTATTCAGTACGCGATCATTGACGCGCTGGATCAACCGACGGTCATCCGTGACGAAATCGACCGTATGCTGGATAACATCAGTATGCTGTCCGAAGCGGCAGCGCTGTCGCCCTCTACCGCACTGACCGATGAACTGGTCAGCCACGGTGAACTGATGTCTACCCTGCTGTTTGTTGAGATCCTGCGCCAGCGTCAGGTCGCCGCAGAGTGGTTCGATGTGCGTAAAGTAATGCGCACTAACGACCGCTTTGGCCGCGCAGAGCCGAACGTCACGCTGCTGAACGAACTGGTTAATACCCAGCTGAAATCCCGCACTGACGAAGCGTTGGTGGTGACACAGGGTTTTATCGGGAGTGAAGCGCAGGGCCGGACCACCACGCTGGGCCGTGGCGGCAGTGACTATACGGCGGCCCTGTTGGGTGAAGCGCTGCATGCCAGCCGCATTGATATCTGGACTGACGTGCCGGGTATCTACACCACCGATCCGCGCGTGGTGCATACAGCCCATCGTATCGATGAGATCACCTTCGAAGAAGCTGCTGAAATGGCGACATTTGGCGCGAAAGTGCTGCATCCGGCGACGCTGCTGCCTGCGGTCCGCAGTGATATTCCGGTGTTTGTCGGTTCCAGCAAAGATCCATCAGCCGGTGGCACAATGGTGTGCAATAAGACCGAGAACCCGCCACTGTTCCGCGCTCTTGCGTTGCGCCGTAAACAGACGCTACTGACGCTGCACAGCCTGAATATGCTGCATGCACGCGGGTTCCTTGCCGAAGTCTTCAACATCCTGGCGCGCCACAATATCTCTGTTGACCTGATCACCACCTCCGAAGTGAGCGTGGCGCTGACGCTGGATACCACCGGTTCAACCTCGACCGGAGACAGCCTGCTGACCCAGGCGTTGCTGACGGAACTCTCCTCCCTGTGTCGGGTGGAAGTGGAAGAGAATCTCGCGCTGGTGGCGATTATCGGCAACAAACTTTCTCAGGCCTGTGGCGTGGGCAAAGAAGTGTTTGGCGTGCTGGAGCCGTTCAATCTGCGCATGATCTGTTACGGTGCCAGCAGCTACAATCTCTGCTTCCTGGTCCCTGGACAGGATGCAGAGAAAATTGTTCAGACACTGCACCGTAATCTGTTCGAATAAAATCGAATGATGACGATGAAACCGGGCCTCGCCCGGTTTTTTATTGCTCTGGCACACTCGCATCACCTGCATACTCGCTAAAAAAGCGGGATTCTAAAAAGGATATCTTTCTATGCTTGCCCCTGTCACCCGACTGTTTCCCCTCTGGGCAGTCCTGCTCTCTGTTGCCGCGTATTACACGCCCACGACCTTCACCGGCATGGGGCCTTATGTGCCTTACCTGCTGATGCTGATTATGTTCGGTATGGGTGTGACGCTAAACGTCGGCGATTTCAAACGGGTACTGACCCGTCCGGCACCGGTGATTGCCGGTACGTTCCTGCACTATCTGGTGATGCCACTGGCAGCCTGGGGCCTGGCAAAGCTGTTCCATATGCCGCCTGACCTGGCTGCAGGCATGATTCTGGTGGGCAGCGTGGCCAGCGGGACGGCGTCTAACGTGATGATCTATCTGGCCAAGGGCGATGTCGCCCTGTCAGTAACCATCTCCTCCGTCTCGGCGCTGGTGGGGGTATTCGCTACGCCGCTGCTGACCAAATTCTATGTCGATACCCATATTCAGGTGGATGTGGTGGGCATGCTGCTGAGTATTGTGAAAATTGTCGTCGTGCCGATCAGCCTCGGTCTGGTGATCCACCACACTATGAACGGCGTGGTGAAACGCGTAGAGCCTTACCTGCCTGCGTTTTCCATGGTCTGCATTCTGCTGATCATCAGTGCGGTGGTAGCAGGCAGCCAGGGCTTTATCGGTTCGGTGGGGCTGATGGTGATTGTCGCCGTGATCCTGCATAACGCCATTGGTCTGCTGGGCGGCTACTGGGGCGGCAAGCTGTTTGGCTTTGACGAATCCACCTGCCGCACACTGGCGCTGGAAGTGGGCATGCAGAATTCCGGTCTGGCCGCGGCGCTGGGGAAAATGTACTTCTCCCCACTGGCAGCACTGCCGGGCGCCCTGTTCTCAGTGTGGCATAACCTGTCAGGGTCACTGCTGGCAGGTTACTGGTCCGGCAAGGCGATTAAGAAAAAATAACCTGCTGTTGCGGTTTATTTTAGCATTCCTAGCGGGTCAGGCGTGCCTGACCCTTACACCTTCCTGACTCTGCTACTTTCCTCATCATCTCTGTCATCATCCGCCTGCTCCAGCACGCTGTATGCCACCGCGCAGAACAGGGAGTTAAGGCGCTTCATATCCCCCAGTAACCCCAGATGCAACGAACTGGTTTCGATGCTCTGAACATTATGCTGATGCAGACGATCAACATGGGCATGCGAGTAGCGACGGTTGGTGATGCGAAAACGGTGCTTGGAACGACGCAGGCGTTTTGCACTGGTCATATCGCGGGATAAAAATACCGACAGACTCAGGCGCAGGTTGTTGGTCAGCAACTCTAACTGGGCATCCAGCTCCTGCAAACCTTCCACCGAGAATGCGCGCCGCGCGGCCAGTGATTTATCGGCCACATCGCCACTCATCCGTTCAAGAATATCTCCGGCCTGCTCCAGGTTCAGGGCCATCTCAATAATTTCTGCCCAGCGCCGTGAATCCTCTTCCGGCAGGTCTTCTTTTGGCATCTGTGCCAGATAGAGCTTGATGGCGGTGTACAACACATCGACATCATCATCCAACTTGCGAATTTCGCGATCTTCCCGCAGTTCACCGTGCACAACTTTGCTAAAGGTCGCCAGCATTTGTTCCATCACATCTCCCATTCGCAGGGTTTCACGTGAGGCATTCGCCAGCGCCAGCGCCGGCGTATCCAGTGAGCCGGGATCAAGATGGCGCGGCTTCAGACGCAGGTCGGTTTCCGGTTCCTCACGGATCAGTCGACGACACAGCGCAGCCATCGGTTCGGCAAAGGGCACCATAACAACGCAGCGGATCAGGTTGTAAAACACATGGAAGAAGATCACTAACTCTTCGTCGTTGACCGGCAATTTCTCCAGCCAACCCGCCAGCGGCTCGATAAACGGCAGCACCAGCAGCGAGCCGATAAATTTAAACAGCAGGCTGCCGAGCGCCACCCGTTTGCCGGAAGCATTCGACGCGCTGTTATTCAGCATCGCCAGCAGCCCACTGCCGAGGTTAGCCCCGACCACCAGACAGAGGGCGACTTTGAAGGAGATCACCCCAGTGGCCGTTAGCGTGGCGGTCAGCAGAACGGCCGCCAGGCTGGAATAGCTGATAATCGCGAACAGCGCACCGATCAGTGAATCAAGCATCACATCACCGGTCAGTGATGAGAACAGCACTTTTACCCCGGCGGCCTGGGTGATCGGCGTGGCAGCAGCAACAATCAGCTGTAAGGCCAGAAGAATTAACCCCAGCCCGATGCTGGCACGCCCTATCTGCCCCGCACGGGTCTGTTTGCGGCCAAGGAAGAACACCACACCAAAGAAGATAAACAGCGGCGACAGCCAGGAGAGATCAAACGTGAGGATACGCGCCATCAGCGCCGTACCGACGTCCGCGCCGAGGATGATCACCAGCGCAGGCGTCAGCCCCACCAGCTCCTGGGCGACAAATGACGTCACCAGCATGGTGGTGGCATTGCTGCTTTGCACCAGGGCGGTAACGCCAATGCCTGCCAGAAACGCCATCGGTTTTTTTGCCACGCTGCGGCTGAGTACCCGCCGCAGATCGGCACCATAGACGCGCATAATACCGGTACGCACGATGTGCGTCCCCCACACCAGTAGCGCCACGGCAGAAAGAAGATTAAGCAGGGTTAACACAGATATCGACCTCATCACTCAGAAAGACTGACTATGCACCGCGGTAAAAAATCCGCTGTGCTAATAGTGTTAGTTTAGCCGATGATTACCTTATTAATTCTCAATGAAGGGCAATGAACACGTTTTTAATCAGCGTCATATCCCAGATTAGGCGCTAACCAGCGTTCAACGTCGGTGACCGACATCGCTTTACGCCGGGCGTAGTCTTCAATCTGGTCACGCTGTAGCTGGGCCACGGCAAAGTATTTACTCTCCGGATGACTGAAGTACCAGCCAGACACCGCCGCCCCCGGCCACATGGCGAAGGATTCCGTCAGTTTCATTCCCGTGTGCGATTCCACATCGAGCAGTTCCCAGATGGTGGCTTTCTCCGTGTGCTCCGGACACGCCGGGTAGCCAGGTGCAGGACGGATACCCTGGTAGTTTTCCCGTATCAACTCGTCGTTGCTGAGGTTTTCCGTGCCGGCAAAGCCCCAAATCACTTTCCGCACTCGCTCATGCAGATATTCGGCAAAACCTTCCGCCAGACGGTCTGACAATGCTTTGACCATGATTTTGTTGTAGTCGTCGTGCTGTGCATCCCAGGCCTCTGCCAGGGCATCTTCTTCCAGGCCTGCGGTGACGGCAAATGCGCCCAGATAGTCGGCTTTACCGCTCGACTTTAGCGCGACGAAATCGGCGAGACAATAGTTAGCAAAACCCTTTTTTTCGGTCTGCTGGCGTAAGTGATGACTCACTTGCAAAATTTCAGTGCGCGATTCGTCGGTGTAAATTTCGATATCATCCCCGACGCGGTTTGCCGGGAAAATGCCCACTACACCGCGCGGATTGAGGGAACCGTCGCGGCTCAGCTGATCCAGCATCGCGTTGGCATCGGCGAACAGGCGTTTGGCTTCTTCACCGACCACCTCATCTTCCAGAATGCGCGGATATTTGCCGGCCAGCGACCAGGTCATAAAGAACGGCGTCCAGTCGATATAGTTGCGCAGCGTTTCGATGTTAGCACTCACTTCGCTCACACCCAGCCTGTGTGCTACTGGTGGTGTGTAATTCTCCCAGTCGAAGACGAAGTCGTTGTCACGTGCCACCTGTAAAGTTACCGGCGGCGTACGCGGTTTTTTACGGGCATGCTGAATACGTACAGTGTCGTACTCTTTGCGGGTACGGGTGACAAAGTCATCGTACTGGGTGGCAGACAGCAGCGCAGAAACCACGCCCACGGTGCGCGAGGCGTTCTGCACGTATACCGTCGGGCCGCTGTAATTCTGTTCGATTTTTACCGCGGTGTGCGCTTTAGACGTAGTAGCCCCACCAATCAACAGCGGTATTGTAAAGCCCTGGCGCTCCATCTCTTTCGCCACGTTGACCATCTCGTCCAGTGACGGGGTGATCAGGCCAGACAGGCCGATAATATCGGCGTTGTGTTCGCGGGCGGTTTTCAGGATCTTATCGCTGGGCACCATCACGCCCAGGTCAATGATTTCGTAATTATTACACTGCAACACCACGCCAACGATATTTTTGCCGATATCGTGCACATCGCCTTTTACCGTCGCCAGAACGATTTTACCGTTGGTGCTGCCCTTCTCTTTGCTGGCTTCAATATAGGGTTCCAGCCAGGCCACCGCCTGTTTCATCACACGCGCTGATTTCACCACCTGTGGCAGAAACATTTTACCCTCGCCAAACAGGTCACCGACGACGTTCATACCGGCCATCAGTGGCCCTTCAATCACTTCGATCGGACGGGCGGCCAACAGGCGTGCGGCTTCCGTATCGACTTCAATAAATTCGGTAATCCCTTTGACCAGCGAGTATTCCAGCCGTTTTGCCACGTCCCAGCTGCGCCATTCGGCCTGCGGTTTGGTGCTGTCATCATCGGCTTTGCTGCCACGATATTTCTCTGCCAGCTCCAGCAAGCGTTCGGTGCCGTCGTCGCGACGGTTTTGCACCACATCCTCTACCGCATCACGCAGGTCAGCAGGCAGGTCGTCATAGATTGCCAACTGCCCGGCATTCACGATCCCCATATCCATGCCGTTACGGATAGCGTGGTAGAGGAAGACCGCGTGAATCGCTTCACGCACCGGGTCGTTACCCCGGAAGGAGAACGACACGTTGGACACCCCGCCCGAGATCATCGCATGCGGCAGTTCGCGTTTGATGTCTTCACAGGCGCCGATAAAGTCCATCGCGTAGTTGTTGTGCTCTTCAATGCCGGTGGCGACCGCGAAGATATTCGGGTCAAAAATAATATCTTCCGGCGGGAAGCCGACCTCTTCCGTCAGCAGCTTGTAGGCGCGGCGGCAGATCTCGATTTTACGCGCGCGGGTATCCGCCTGGCCCACTTCATCAAAGGCCATCACCACCATCGCCGCACCGTAACGCCGCACCAGGCGGGCATGACGCAGGAACTGATCGACGCCCTCTTTCATGGAGATCGAGTTAACGATGCCCTTGCCCTGGATACATTGCAGGCCTTTTTCGATCACCTCCCATTTCGAGGAGTCGATCATAATGGGTACACGCGCAATATCCGGTTCCCCGGCAATCAGGTTGAGAAAACGCACCATCGCTGCTTCAGCGTCGAGCATCCCCTCATCCATATTAATATCAATAATCTGTGCGCCGCTTTGCACCTGTTGCAAAGCCACTTCCAGCGCTTCGTTATACTTTTCTTCTTTGATCAGACGCTTAAATTTCGCCGAACCGGTGACGTTAGTCCGTTCCCCCACGTTGACAAACAGGCTTTCTGCGCTGATGGTCAGCGGCTCCAGCCCGGCAAGCCGGCAGGCAACGGGCAGCGTTGGTAGCGGACGCGGGGCAACGCCCTCAACCGCTTTCGCCATCGCCGCGATATGCTCTGGCGTGGTACCGCAGCAGCCGCCGACAATGTTAAGGAAGCCGGCCTGAGCCCATTCACCAATCTGTTCGGCCATGATCTGCGCATCCAGATCGTATTCACCAAAAGCGTTGGGTAATCCGGCATTCGGGTGCGCGGTGACATACCCTTCGGCAATACGCGCCAGCTCCGCTACGTACTGACGTAACTCGTCCGGACCAAGAGCACAGTTCAGGCCAAAGGAGAGCGGTTCCGCGTGGCGCAGTGAGTTATAGAAGGCTTCCGTCGTCTGGCCAGAGAGCGTTCGCCCTGAAGCATCGGTGATGGTACCGGAGATCATCAGCGGCAGCTCAACCCCCAGCGCTTCAAATTCCTCTTTAACGGCAAAGATCGCCGCTTTAGCATTCAGGGTATCGAACACCGTTTCAATCATGATGATGTCAGCCCCCCCTTCCACCAGCGCGCGGGTGGATTCGCGGTAAGCTTCCACCAGCTGGTTAAAGGTCACGTTACGGAAAGCGGGATCGTTGACATCAGGAGAAATGGAGCAGGTGCGGTTAGTGGGCCCTAACACACCTGCGACATAGCGTGGACGATCCGGGGTGCGTGCCGTCCACTCGTCGGCACAGGCCCGCGCCAGTTTCGCAGCAACGTAGTTGATCTCGGCCGACAGGGATTCCATCTGGTAATCAGCCATCGCGATAGTGGTGGAGTTGAAGGTGTTAGTTTCGAGGATATCTGCACCTGCGGCGAGGTAGCCGTTGTGAATTTCGCTAATCATCTCGGGTTTCGTCAGCACCAGCAGATCGTTGTTGCCTTTGAGATCGCTCGGCCAGTCGGCAAAACGCGCACCGCGAAAATCCTCTTCTTCCAGTCTGTAGCTCTGGATCATGGTTCCCATGCCGCCATCCAGCAGCATAATGCGTTTTTTCAACTGCTGATGCAGCGCTTCAATCCGGTTACTCACCACTCTTCCCCTTCAGCATCTCACCCAGGCACCACTGCCAGCACGTCATACTGGCACAACTTTTGTGCGGGTAACAGTGATGCCAGGTGAGACATTTTCAGTCTGATGACAAATGCAGAAGCAGCTTGAAGTATGACGGTAAGTACCCTAAATAATTCGAGTTGCTTCAAGGCGGCCAACGAATGACAAATTGGCCAACGGCCATTTTGAACAGCGTTTACGCTTGCCCGTAGGGTGAGCTTCATAAAATGAAGCTCATAATCCCGATGAGCTTACTGGAGTAAGTGATTCGGGTGAGTGAGAGCAGCCAACGCAGAAGCAGCTTGAAGTATGACGGGTATAGAACGAAAATGATTTCCATAATGCGCAAAAAGGAGTCAGGTATGGTCACCCCCGTCGTCGTGAAACGCGGCAAGAAGCCGCGTGCCGCCGCTGCATCTACTGCTGCACCTGCCGGGCAGGTTCAGTCGTTAACCCGTGGTCTGAAGCTGCTGGAATTTATTGCTGAGTCCCACGGTAATGTGGCGCTCACTGAACTGGCACAGCAGGCCGGGTTACCTAACTCCACCACACATCGCCTGTTGACCACTATGCAGCAACAGGGATTTGTGCGGCAGGTCGGGGATTTAGGGCTGTGGACTATTGGGGCGCACGCGTTTGTGGTCGGCAGCAGTTTTTTGCAAAGCCGTAACCTGCTGGCACTGGTCCATCCGATGCTACGCACACTGATGGAGGCCTCCGGCGAAACGGTGAATCTGGCGGTGTTAGACATCAGCGATCACCAGGCGGTGATTATCGATCAGGTGCAATGCACTCAGCTAATGCGCATGTCAGCGCCGATTGGCGGCAAACTGCCGATGCACGCCTCCGGTGCAGGTAAGGCATTTCTCGCCAACCTTGATGATAAGCAGGTGAGCGAACTACTGCATCGTCAGGGGCTACATCACTACACGCCGAAAACGTTGATGTCACCACACAGCCTGAAAGAGAATCTTGCGCAGGTACGCAAGGCCGGTTATTCGTTTGATGATGAAGAACACGCGCTGGGTCTGCGCTGCATTGCCGCCTGCATCTACGACGAACACCGCGAACCTTTCGCAGCGATTTCCATCTCCGGCCCGATCTCACGCATTACCGACGACCGTGTTACCGAAATCGGTGCACTGGTGATCAAAGCGGCGAAAGAGATCACCCGTGAATACGGCGGATCGCGCTAACCTGCCGTTTGCAGTGAACGATAACGCTGACTGAAGCGCTGGCGGCGGCGGTAGGCGAACACATCTTCAATGTGACCCGCGCGGATACGCTGCTGTAGCCCGCGCCAGAAGTCGGCGTGAAACAGCTCCGCGTGCATTTCATCAAACAGTGTGGCGATGGCCGGATCGGCGCACAGGTAGTGACGAAACTCTTCCGGAAACACGTCTTCTGGCGACACGCTGTACCAGGGCTCGTGGCTTAATTCATCTTCCGGGTAGCGTGCGGCGGGGATATCGCGGAAGTTCACTTCAGTCATATAGCTGATTTCATCGTAGTCATAGAACACCACCCGCCCGTGACGGGTGACGCCAAAATTTTTATACAGCATATCGCCAGGGAAGATATTGGCCGCCGCCAGCTGCTTCACCGCATTTCCGTACTCTTCTATCGCCTCTCGTCGTTGCTGCGCACTGGCCTGCTCCAGCCACAGGTTAAGCGGGGTCATACGCCGTTCCATATACAGATGGCTGATGGTCAGCATCTCCCCGTTCCGTTGCAATTTCTCCGGCACCTCTTGCTCCAGCAGCGCCAGCAGCGCCGGGCTGATGCGCTTCTCTTCGATAGCAAAATTTTCGAATTCCTGGGTATCCGCCATTCTGCCCACGCGGTCATGCTCTTTGACCAGCTGATAGCACTGACGCACCCGCTCTGGCGTCACCTCTTTCTGCGGCGCAAAGCGATCTTTAATCACTTTAAATACCCGATCAAAGCCCGGCAGGGTAAACACCAGCATCACCAGCCCTGGTACGCCGGGCGCCACGACAAACTGCTCGTTTGTTGCGCTCATATAGTGGAGATATTCGCGATACGTTTCGGTTTTGCCATGCTTCTGGCAGCCAATCGCCATATAGAGTTCAGCCGTGGTTTTGCCCGGCAGGATCTCACGCAGCCATTCAACCAGCGCCGCAGGCAAAGGGGCATACACCATAAAGTAGGAGCGGGCGAAGCCAAAGACGATGCTCGCCTCACGGTTGCGCGTCAGGCAGGTATCAATAAACAATGTGCCTTCGTCACTGCGGTGAATCGGCAGCAGGAAGGCGCAGACACCTGAAGGCGTGCGCAGTTTGGCCACCAGCCAGGCAGCCTTATTCCGGTAAAACAGTTCATTGGCGACCTGTAAATTCGCCTGTTGCAGCTCACTGGCGCTAAAGTTTTCCCGCAGATGCGCAATGATATACTGGATATCTCGCGCCATATCCTGCCAAGGCAGGCGCAACGGCAGATCGTGCAGTAAACGACTCAGCAAAGGCTGCCAGCCATCGGCCGCACTGAAGTTTTTTGCCAGTGGGCGTGGAATGGTGCGAAATCGCTGCTCTGGTTGTGAACTGAAGATAAACAGTCGTTCCGGCGTCAGAGCCTGGTGGCTGAACAGACGGCAGTAGACGGAATTAAAGAAGCTTTCGGCTATTTCAAAACGCGGGTAGTCCGGCAGCAAATCGGTGTAGATGGCCTTTACCCGTTGCAGAAAATCACGGTCTTCCGACTGCGAGGCGGTAATACAGCGCAGCTGTTCTACCACCAGACCCACATGGTGATCGTAGAGATGGATACGCGCTTTCATCGCCAGTTGCACCGCCTGCCAGTCGGCCTGTTCAAAACGCTGTTGCGCCCCGCCAGTGACTTCCAGAAAACGGCCATACTGCGCGTCAAATCCTTGCAGGATGGTGCGGGCAATCAGGGTTTCCAGTATCGACATGATTCACCTCAGGCGTCAGCATGAAGAAGGGACGGGCATGCCCGTCCCCTACGGAAGTCTGTGCAGGTCGGACAGGCCCAGAATAGGTGTCGGGTCGGACATACCCGGGATACGTGTCGGGTCGGACATGCCCCGGATACGTGTCGGGTCGGACATGCCCCGGATACGTGTAGGGGTCGGGCATGCCCGACCCAGGATCAGAACTGTTCTTCTTCCGTCGATCCCGTCAGTGCCGTCACCGATGACACCCCGCCCTGGATGATGGTGGTGACATGATCAAAGTATCCCGTTCCGACCTCCTGCTGATGCGAGGAGAAGGTGTAGCCCTGTTTAATCGCGGCAAATTCCGGCTGCTGTACTTTCTCTACATAGTGGCGCATGCCTTCCCCCTGTGCGTAAGCCTGTGCGAGGTCGAACATGTTGAACCACATGCTGTGGATGCCCGCCAGGGTAATGAACTGGTACTTGTAGCCCATCTCTGACAGCGCCTGCTGGAAGCGGGCAATGGTGTTGTCGTCGAGGTTCTTCTTCCAGTTAAATGACGGCGAGCAGTTATAGGCCAGCAGTTTACCCGGGAAGCGCGCGTGAATGGCTTCGGCAAAGCGCCGCGCCTGCTCAAGATCCGGTTTTGAGGTTTCACACCAGATCACATCAGCATAAGGTGCGTACGCCAGACCCCGGCTGATCGCCTGCTCAATACCGGCATGGGTGCGGAAGAAACCTTCCGGTGTGCGTTCTCCGCTAATAAATTCACGGTCATAGTCATCGCAGTCGGAGGTGATCAGGTCTGCTGCATCCGCATCCGTGCGGGCAATCAACACCGTAGGCACGCCCATCACATCAGCCGCCAGACGTGCAGCCACCAGTTTCTGAATCGCTTCCTGAGTCGGCACCAGCACTTTGCCGCCCATATGGCCGCACTTCTTCACTGATGCCAGCTGGTCTTCAAAGTGCACGCCCGCTGCGCCGGCCTGAATCATCGATTTCATCAGTTCAAAGGCATTGAGTACGCCGCCAAATCCGGCTTCCGCATCGGCCACGATCGGCAGGAAATAGTCCACATAGCGCGGATCGCCAGGCTCAATATTCGATGACCACTGAATCTGATCGGCACGCTGGAAGGTGTTATTGATGCGTTCCACCACCGACGGGACGGAGTTAGCCGGATACAGCGACTGGTCCGGGTACATGCTGGCGGCGAGGTTAGCATCGGCCGCCACCTGCCAGCCGGAGAGGTAGATCGCCTCAATCCCCGCTTTCGCCTGTTGCAGTGCCTGCCCGCCCGTCAGTGCGCCCAGGCTATTGATATAGCCCTTCTTTGCACCGCCGTTAAGCAGCGCCCAGAGTTTTTCTGCGCCATTCTCGGCCAGCGTACAGACCGGGTTAACCGAGCCACGCAGTTTGACCACCTCTTCAGCGCTGTACGGACGGGTGATGCCATCCCAGCGCGCATCGCGCCAGGATTGTTCTGTCTGCTGAATCTGTTGGGTACGAGAAGTCATGATGGAGCTCCTTGTCAGGGTTCAGGGAAGTAAGCGGTAGCCCGGCAGAGTCAGAAACTCAACCAGTTCGGATTCCGTGGTAATGCGTTCCATCAGTGAAGCGGCCTCATCGAAGCGCCCTGCGTAATAGCGTGAGTCACCCAGCTCTTGCCGGATCACCTGCAACTCTTCTGTCAGCATCTTGCGGAACAGGGCTTCAGTGACCACTTCACCGCTTTGCAGCGTTTTGCGGTGATGAATCCATTGCCAGATTGAGGTACGTGAGATTTCAGCGGTGGCGGCATCTTCCATCAGTCCATAGATAGGCACGCAGCCGTTGCCGTTGATCCAGGCTTCGATGTACTGCACAGCCACCCGAATATTGGCGCGCATACCCTCTTCAGTACGCTCACCCGCACAGGGGGCCAGCAACTGTTCTGCGGTGATGTCTGCATCCTGTTCACGCATCACCTGGAGCTGGTTTGGACGTTCACCCAGCGCCTGGTCAAAAATGGCCATCACCGTATCGGCCAGACCGGGGTGAGCAATCCAGGTGCCATCGTGGCCGTTAGCCGCTTCACGCTGTTTATCGGCCTGCACTTTGTCCAGCACCCACCGATTGCGCTCTGCGTCTTTACTGGGAATAAACGCTGCCATTCCCCCCATCGCGAACGCGCCGCGCCGGTGACAGGTTTTGATCAGCAGGCGCGAATACGCATCCAGGAAACCCTGATCCATCGTCACGGACTGGCGATCGGGTAAAACACGATCGGGATGATTTTTCAGGGTTTTGATGTAGCTGAAGATGTAATCCCAGCGGCCGCAGTTCAGACCAACAATATGATCGCGCAGGTGCCAGAGGATCTCGTCCATATGGAAAACGGCCGGTAAGGTTTCGATCAGCAAGGTCGCTTTGATCGTCCCACGCGGGAGATCGAAACGATCTTCGGTGTAGCTGAACACATCGCTCCACCAGGCCGCTTCCTGATACGACTGGGTTTTCGGCAGATAGAAGTAAGGCCCGCTTCCCTTTGCCAGCAGCGCATTCACGTTGTGGAAAAAGTAGAGCGCAAAATCAAACAGGCTGCCCGGGATCGGCTCATCGCGCCATGTGACATGCTTTTCAGGCAGGTGCAGGCCGCGAACACGGCAGATCAGTACTGCCGGATCGGGCTTCAGCTGATAGATCTTCCCGGCCTCATTGGTGTAGCTGATGGTGCCGTTGATCGCATCGCGCAGATTGATCTGTCCGGCGATCACTTTTTCCCATGCAGGGGCCAACGAGTCTTCAAAGTCAGCCATAAACACATTCACGTTAGCATTGAGCGCATTGATGACCATCTTGCGCTCTACCGGGCCGGTGATCTCGACTCTGCGGTTCTGCAAATCTGCTGGAATACCACGGATTTTCCACTTGCCATTTTTAATGGAATCCATTTCCGAAATAAAATCTGGGAGTTCTCCCCCATCAATCCGGCGCTGTATCCGTGCACGTTCTGATAGCAGTGCCTGGCGGCGCGGCGTGAACTTCACCACCAGATCGCTAAGAAAATCGACGGCTTCATCGGTGAGAATCTGCTGTTCATCCTCACCAAATGCGCGCTGGAAGGCCAGTTCCCTGCTAATTACCTGCTGTGTCATCTGTTTGCTCCTGTCATCGATGCTACCGGGTATGCAATGTGTTACCCGGCGATCTTCTTTGAACAATCTTTGAACAATCTTTGAACTGCAGGATCAAAATAGCATCAGTTAAATTTCAAAATCAAAAACTATTTCCATTTTAAACAGAATTTAAACGCAATAAATTGATTTATATATAATTAAAATTGCAAATCAACAGGAAGTTGTTTTCACAGAATAATGAGATCGCGATCGGGTGACTGGATTCAGCAAAATGAGGGAGGGGGAGTGGACGGTATTTAAGGTGGATCGATGATCCACCTGGTAACAGAACCGGGGAGTGTTTACTCGAGTGTTGGGTTCATATGACGCAGATCGAACGGTGTGATCTGGTATACGTAGTAGTTCAGCCAGTTCGAGAACAGCAGGTTACCGTGACTACGCCAGCTGGCACGCGGTGGCAATGCCGGGTTGTCATTCGGGAAGTAGTTAAAGGGCACTTCCGGATTCAGGCCCGCATCAAAATCACGGTGGAATTCACCGGACAGCGTCAGTGCATCATATTCAGGATGGCCGGTGACAAAGGCCAGGCGTTTGTCTTTGCTGGCAAACAGATATGCACCGGTCTGGTCCGACTCAGCAAAAATTTCCAGGTCAGTATAGTCACGCAGTAGCTGAGTGGGGAAGTCAGCATAACGTGAATGTGGCGCCA
>Ga0308168_1000996_pt1 | contig 28249 bp, 25 predicted proteins | sample PhyCR2_FD_202133 | JGI IMG/M metagenome (GOLD analysis project Ga0308168, IMG submission 202133) | Phyllosphere microbial communities from UC Gill Tract Community Farm, Albany, California, United States - DLSLRC.R2 | ecosystem: Host-associated > Plants > Phyllosphere > Unclassified | place: USA...
TGTTATCAAAGCTGGTCAATACGCTTACCGTGACCGTCGTCAAAAGAAACGTCAATTCCGTGCTCTATGGATTGCGCGTATCAATGCTGGTGCTCGTCAAAACGGTTTGTCTTACAGCCGTATGATCGATGGCTTGAAAAAAGCTCAAGTGATCATCGACCGTCGCGTATTAGCTGACATCGCTATGCATGATGCAGTAGCATTTGCTGCTTTAGCTGAAAAAGCGAAAGGCGCTTTGGCTGCATAAGCTAGAGATTCAAAAAAGAGACCGCTTTTTAGCGGTCTTTTTTTATGTCTGAAATGTGCATAAAGTATATGTATCGAACATACCTCTTTTGGTTGTAATTCTTAAAATTGACTAAAGATGTACATAATTATCACAGGATGAATGAGACAGACTTGCATGCTTCTTCATACAGTAATAAGAATACAGCAATAAGAAAAGGAGCGTACGCATGAAAGTATTGGTTGAGGGAATCGAGCAAGGGGCGATTGAAATTGAACTTGGGCTACTGCCGCGTTTAGGAGAGAGCATCCGAATTTTTTATGGGCCAGATGCAGAAGTGGAGGGGGTGGTAGAAGGTGTACATCATGTGATTAATCAACATGATGGCGGTCACAAAATTATCCTTAAAATTAAACCTACCTTTTAAGCGTGCTTAACGGCTTCAGCACGATTAAGCACCCAGACAGATTTAGCCGACTTACAACCCAAAATAATAAGCACATGCACAGATAATAATCGTTAAGAGCACCAGTTTAATTACACTGGACGAGCCGACTTTATGTGAATGCTGTGGGGTGTTATCTGCAAGCTGCTTGGTTGGAATATGTGCCAATTGTGGCTCAAGCGGAGAGGCTACTGGCGCAGCAGGAAGCGGATGTGCCGATTGGTAGTGATTGGCTACACGTACAATCAGCTTGGCATGCATATCCTCAATTTTTTCGGCAAACTGGCGTAGTGCAATCTGCTCTTCAGGGCTGAACATCTCACCTGTTGCATGATAAGGATGCTGCCGCTTTTGCTGAATAAAATGGCTTAAGCGTTCTACTTTATGGAGTAACTCATGTGCCAGTTGGGCGGGATACTCGCTCGGCAATAGTGGGAGGTATTGGCCTGTTGCTTCGCTCGAGGCTAAAGTATCTGTACCATAATAAGGCTTGCCGTTCGACTCAAGATCTACTCCCTGAGCTAAGCGATGTTCAAATAACTCACGAGATAAAAACGCCGAGATGTCTTTCCAGTTCGCAGTTTCCAGATCGGCTTGAACTTTTTTTGCGAGTTTGTCACTTAAATCGTAGCGCCAAAGTGTTGTTTCACGAGTATCGGAACGTTGGTTTAGGGGAATCTCAAAAGCTTGATCACTTAAATACCACTCGGCAAGTTCCTGACCCATAATCCAGGCTGTTTTTTGTGTTTTACTATGCGTCACCAGCACATGACTCGACAGCAACTCAACATTTGGATTTGGATTTTTTTCATCGACCAGTAGATTCGAGGCATGAAGACTAATCCGGTATACGCCTTGCTGTTTAAGCCCTTCAAGCCAAACCTGAAAATGCTGAGCCAGTAAATGCTGTGTGATCAGATCTCGAAAATACAGTGTATGCCGTGTAAAGATGCTGTGCTGCTTCCAGCCTGAAAAGCTAAGATCATGATTCAGATATTCATTGCCATAACTGACCAATGCGAGTTGTTGTTTCCAGATTTGATCAAGTGCCATTGTCGAGTTTCTCATTCACACCAGCGCTCATCTTATACGTTTTATAAATACCCTGCCTAGTAATTTTCCTGCGTTTATGCTTCATCAATCCGTTTAAAAACTGTTAGAATGCAGAGTTTTATTTTCTTTATAACTTTGTTGCTTTGAGAGTTACTATGTCACTGGAAGCCCTGACCACCGAAGCGCTTGCTGCAATAGCAGCGGCTGAAGACCTTGCTGCACTCGATCAAGTACGAGTTTTGTTTACAGGGAAAAAAAGCCAGCTTGCAGAACAATCGAAAGCACTGGGAAAAATGGATCCCGAGCAACGCAAAGTGCAAGGTGCTGCCATTCATGCTGTACGTGAAGCCATCAATGCTGCCTTGACCGAACGCCAAACTGCATTACAACAGGCAGCGTTACAACAAAAACTGGCCAGTGAAATGATTGATATCACCTTGCCGGGTCGCGGCCAGCGCATGGGGAGCATTCATCCAGTCACTCAAGTACAAGAACGAATTTGCCAATTTTTTACCAAAGCTGGTTTTACCGTTGCCACTGGGCCTGAAGTTGAAGATGACTATCATAACTTTGAAGCCTTGAACATTCCGGGGCATCATCCAGCACGTGCAATGCACGATACCTTCTACTTTGATGTGAATCATTTATTGCGTACGCATACATCGGGCGTACAGATTCGTACCATGGAAACCAGCCAACCCCCGATTCGTATTGTGTGCCCAGGGCGTGTGTATCGTTGTGACTCAGATCAGACGCACTCACCGATGTTCCATCAAATTGAAGGACTTTATGTGGCAGAGCACACCAGCTTTGCTGAGCTTAAAGGGTTGTTGATCAATCTGTTAAATGAATTTTTTGAAAAAGACTTAAGGGTTCGTTTTCGTCCATCTTACTTCCCGTTTACAGAGCCAAGTGCTGAAGTAGACATTATGGATGAACGAGGCCGCTGGTTAGAAGTATTGGGCTGCGGTATGGTGCACCCAAATGTACTGCGTGCTGCAGGCATTGATCCTGAAAAATACAAAGGTTTTGCCTTTGGTCTAGGTGTTGAGCGTTTTGCCATGTTGCGTTACGGCATTAATGACTTACGGATGTTCTATCAAAATGACGTGCGTTTCTTGCGCCAGTTTGCCTAACAGTTTTTCAGGATTAGATTTAAGGTTTTATAAAGATGAAAATTAGTGAAAGTTGGTTACGCACTTGGGTTAATCCGGCCATTGATAGCGAAACGTTGACCGATCAACTGACCATGCTTGGGTTAGAGGTTGATGAGTTGGCACCGATTGCCAAGCCGTTTACTGGGGTTGTCGTGGGTGAAGTATTGAGCGTTGAGCAGCATCCAGATGCAGATCGCTTGCGTGTAACTACGGTCAATATTGGCAATGGTGAGCCATTACAAATTGTATGCGGTGCACCGAATGTACGTGTGGGTATGAAAGCACCAGTTGCAACCATTGGTGCGGTATTGCCGGGTGATTTTAAAATTAAAAAAGGCAAGCTACGCGGTATTGAATCGCAAGGCATGCTGTGCGGTGCATCTGAGATCGATCTTGAAGATAAAATCGATGGATTACTCGAATTGCCACAAGATGCACCTGTGGGCACCAACATCCGCGACTATTTGAAGCTGGATGATCATGTAATTGATATCAGTATCACGCCAAATCGCGGTGATTGTTTTAGTATTCGTGGTATTGCACGTGAAATCGGTGTCATTAACCAGTTAACGGTTACGCCACCTGCTATTGCAGCGGTTGAATCTAGCATTTTAGAACAAAAGCAGGTTCATCTCGTGACAGATGGTGCGCCACGTTATTTGGGTCGTGCTATTAAAAATGTCAATGTGCAGGCACAAACGCCTGATTGGATGGCACATGCACTTAGCTGCTCAGGTATTCGCACGCACAGTATTCTGGTCGATATCACCAACTATGTGTTGATGGAACTTGGCCAGCCGATGCACGCTTTCGATTTGGCAAAAATTGACGGCGATATTCATGTTCGTCAAGCAGCAGATCAGGAAAAGCTGGTCTTGCTGAATGAGCAAGAAGTAGAGCTGAATCCAGATATTATGGTCATTGCAGATAACAGCAAAGCTTTGGCAATTGCTGGAATTATGGGTGGCCTAGACTCAAGTGTCACTGATGAAACCCGTGATATCTTCCTTGAAAGTGCTTTTTTTGCACCGCTAGCGATTGCGGGTCGTGCACGTCGTTTCGGTTTGCATACCGACTCATCACAGCGCTACGAGCGTGGAGTCGACTTTGAATTGCCAATGCTGGCGATGCATCGCGCCAGTGAGTTGATTCAGCAGTATGCTGGTGGCGAGTTTGGACCAATCAGCGTTGCTGAAAAAGCAGAACTATTGCCAAAGCGTGATCCGATTAAGCTGCATCAATCACAAGTCGATGCATTACTTGGATATCGTGTCGAAACCGATTTTATTACCGATGCACTACAGCGTTTAGGTTGTGAAGTGACTGTGGTTGCCACAGGCGAATGGCATGTTGTGCCCCCATCACATCGTTTTGATCTCGCGATTTATCAAGACTTAATTGAAGAAGTTGCGCGTATTCATGGCTACGACAATATTCAGATTGCCTTGCCAAAAATTGATGTTCAGCTTGCACAGTATCAAGATCATCTTGAATTGGCAGCACTGCGTCAAACCGTTGCAACTTTGGGGTATCAAGAAGCCATCAGCTTTAGCTTTGCAGACCTCAAGCTTGAAAAGCAGCTCAATCCGAATGTAAATCCGTTGGCCTTGGCTAATCCGATTTCAAGTGATTTGGCTGTGATGCGCAGTACCTTGCTTTCAAGCTTAATCCCATGTGTGCAACATAACTTGAACCGTCAGCAAAGTCGTGTACGTTTCTTTGAATTGGGTTTGCGATTTGATTATCAGCATGCAACATCCATTCACGATTTACAGCAAATCCCGACTTTGGCACTGATTGCGGTTGGCTCTCGCACACCTGAACTCTGGCATGGCAAAGTACAGCCAATGGATTTCTTTGACCTAAAAAATGAAGTCGAGCAAATTTTAGCTGCGGGTCGCCTCAATGTGAACTATGTTCGTTCAGAGCGCGTCTGGTTACATCCAGGTCAATCTGCCGAGATTTTAGTCGATGGACAGTCGATTGGTTATTTGGGGCGTTTGCACCCATCATTGGAAAATGAACTAGATTTGGGCACAACATGGGTTGCTGAAATTGATCAGAAGGCGATTTTGCAATCTTATGTATCTAATTTTACAGAATTATCACGTTTTCCATCGGTTCGACGTGATATTGCCTTATTAATCAGTGATAAGATAAATGTGAGCGATATTCAGCAGTTAATTAAACAAACAGGTGGTGATCTACTCGATTCGACTTGGTTGTTTGATGTGTACACGGGTCAAGGTGTTGAACAGGGTAAACGTTCGCTAGCGTTTGCACTTCTATGGCAGCATCCATCTCGTACGCTTGAAGATGCTGAAATTAAGTCAGGTATGGATAATATAATTCAAGTGTTGGAAAACACTTATCAAGCGACATTGAGGGCCTCATGACAGCATTAACAAAAGCAGACATGGCAGATCATTTAAGCGAACTCACAAGCCTAAATCGCCGCGAAGCGAAACAAATGGTCGAGTTATTTTTTGATGAAATCAGCCAAGCGTTGATTACAGGCGAACACGTAAAACTTTCTGGGTTTGGTAATTTTGAATTGCGTGACAAACGTGAGCGCCCGGGTCGTAATCCTAAGACAGGGGAGGAAATTCCGATTTCTGCCCGTCGCGTCGTCACTTTTAGAGCGGGTCAGAAATTTAGACAGCGCGTAGGAAATGAGCAGGAATAACCTGCTCATTTTTTTGACATACTCTTAAATGCTGATCGTGTACTGACCATGCATTTGGATGTATCAGTATACCAAATAGTTTAATCATCTTATTTTTTGTAAAATCCGCAGATATAAAAAAGAGAGCCATAAGGCTCTCTTTTTTCCAAATAATCTAAAATCTAGATTATTTAGCAGCAGCAGCAGAAGCAGCTTTAGCAGCGTCAGTAGCAGCAGCAGCAGCGTTAGTTGCAGCGTCAGCAGCAACAGCAGCAGAAGCTGGAGCAGAAGCAGCGTCTACAGCAGCTTGAGCTTCAGAAGCAGCAGCAGTTGCTTGAGAAGCAGCTGTGTTAGCGTCAGCAGCAGCTTGTTCAGTTTTCTTTGCACAACCAACGAAAGCTAAAGTAGTAGCGATAGCAGCAGCAATTGCGATTTTCTTGAATAACATGGCATCACTCTCATAAAAAAATTGAGATTAAAAAAAACCTACGTTAGCCTGTTTGTGCTTTAATTATTCCTAAAACGTGGTTAGGTAACAACGCATAGAGCAGTCTAACTGGTCTGCGGATATGCTATCACTGCCCTTAGCGAATTACTACTGCCTAATATGAAAAAGTGGCTAAAAAAGCGATAAAATTGTCTGATTTTTAACAGAAAATAACAATCAAGACTGAATTTTATATTGGATGAACACAGGTTAACTAGTTAGATTTTATACTGTTTTTACAGTTGAAGCTGATATTAATCAATTGCTTACACGAAATTTAACAGAGAAAACCATCAATTGTATATTTATGTAAACGAAGTCAACCAAACAAAAAAGGCTGTCGTTATAGACAGCCTAGATTGAGTATTTGCAGCAAACCTTAGTTTGCGGCTTTACGCTTCATTTGGTCAAAGAAATCATCATTGGTTTTGGTTTCTTTCATACGATCGAGTAAGAACTCCATTGCGGCAAGCTCATCCATAGGATGAAGCAATTTACGCAAGATCCAGACTTTACGTAGGTTGTCTTCGTCCATCAGGCGTTCTTCACGACGTGTACCAGATTTCTTGATGTTCATCGCAGGGAAGACACGCTTTTCAGCAATACGGCGATCTAGGGTAATCTCTTGGTTGCCTGTACCTTTAAATTCTTCGTAGATCACATCATCCATTTTACTGCCGGTTTCAATCAACGCAGTCGAGATAATAGTCAGTGAGCCACCTTCTTCGATATTACGTGCAGCACCAAAGAAACGCTTCGGACGCTCAAGTGCATGCGCATCGACACCACCAGTCAAGACTTTACCCGAAGATGGAATGACAGTGTTGTACGCACGTGCAAGGCGGGTAATCGAGTCAAGCAAAATCACCACATCTTTTTTGTGTTCAACCAGACGCTTGGCTTTTTCAATCACCATTTCGGCCACTTGAACATGACGTGCAGGCGATTCATCAAAGGTTGAAGCAACCACTTCACCGCGTACGGTACGTTCCATTTCGGTGACTTCTTCTGGACGTTCGTCGATCAGAAGAACAATTAGGAACACTTCTGGGTTATTGCGAACAATCGATTGTGCAATACTTTGCAACAACATGGTTTTACCGGCTTTTGGTGGCGCAACGATAATTGAACGTTGTCCTTTACCAATCGGTGCAATTAAGTCGACCACACGCGTCGTTAAATCTTCGGTGGTGCCGTTGCCCAGTTCCATCACCAATTGCTCGGTTGGGAAAAGCGGTGTGAGGTTTTCAAATAAAATTTTATTACGCGAGTTTTCAGGTGTATCGTAGTTAATCTGGTTAACTTTAAGCAATGCAAAGTAACGTTCACCTTCTTTAGGTGGGCGAATCGTTCCTGTAATGGTGTCACCGGTGCGCAAGTTAAAGCGACGGATCTGGGACGGGCTCACATAAATGTCGTCTGGACCTGCCAGATAAGAACCAGCAGCTGAACGTAAAAAACCAAAACCATCAGTGAGAATTTCGAGAACACCGTCGCCAAAAATCTCTTCGCCATTCATTGCATGACGTTTCAAGATGGCAAAGATAATATCTTGCTTGCGGTTACGAGCCATACCTTCAAGGCCCATAAACTCTGCAATCTTAATGAGTTCGCCAATCGGTTTTTTCTTGAGTTCGGTTAAATTCATAAGTGGTCAGATAGATAAAAGGAGTGTGTGGAGCACAGAAATGGAAAGAGATAAAGGTCAGCCGCAAGCATTCAAATGACGATAAGAATCGCACTTGCACAATCACAAACGCAGAAGTTTGTTTGGTTATTTCAGTATAGAAATAGATGAAGCAATTTCTGTTGCCGAGCGGCGATCTTATGTTTTGTGTCTTGCGAAAAGGAGGCAAATGAAGTGATTTTCCTTCAGCACTTCCTGCTCAAGAACTATAAGTCAGATCAGGGTAATTGTCAATTTCCATGCAAAAAAAATACGCTATCGAACAATAGCGTATTTGATGATGATGCGTATAAATCGGCTTATACGTTGTCATCGATAAATGCAGCAAGTTTTGAACGCGGTGCAGCGCCAACTTGTTGAGCAACCACTTCACCATCTTTGAAAAGTAAAAGTGCAGGGATGTTGCGAATGTTGTATTTCACTGCAGTATCTTCACATGCAGTTACATCCACTTTTACAATTTTGACTTTACCTTCATATTCACGAGACAGGTCTTCAAGAACAGGTGCAATTGCTTTACAAGGTGCACACCAGCCTGCCCAGAAATCTACAAGAACGGGAGTTTCAGCATCTAAAACGTCTGCTTGGAAGTTAGCATCAGTTGTATTTACAATAGTGGCAGACATAGGTCGCTCCAAATTTATTTTTTGCGGATATAGAAGTTAGACAAATACAGAAATTAAGTATGACATAACCTTCTAGATCAATATAAGGGTTGATTCGTATTATTCAAGGTTATGTGAATTTTGTCTAATGGATGCTTGCGATACTTGTAATCGTAATCCACTATCGTAAAATGGCGATCTAAGGGGAAATCAAGCTTAAAAGATCAGCGAAATGGCTTTTCAATTGGGTGCGTGTGAATTAATCTTAGCGACAATTTTATAAAGGTTTATATCAATAATGGCTGATTTTTTGATAGATGAAGAATTACTTGCTGCCATCGATATGGGATCGAACAGTTTTCACTTGGCCATTGCACGTGTAGATCATGGCGAAGTAAAAAAAGTGGCTTCTATGTCAGAAAAGGTTCAGCTGGCAGCGGGCCTAGATGAAAATAAAAATTTAACCGAAGCTGCACAACAGCGGGGACTTGCATGTCTGGCTCGTTTTGTCGGACGTTTAGGGTCGGTGCAGCCCAATCGTTTACGAATCGTGGCGACCAATGCGCTTCGACAAGCCAAGAATGGTCATGAATTTATTCAGCGCGCGGCCGAAATTTTACCTAAACCGATTGAAATTATTGCAGGTCGTGAAGAAGCTCGCCTGATTTACTTGGGCGTATCGCATACCATGGCCAATGGTGGGCGTCGTTTGGTCGTCGACATCGGCGGCGGGTCGACCGAATTTATTATTGGCGAAGAATTTGAGCCGATTCAAACTGAATCCTTACAAATGGGCTGTGTGGCATTTACTAAAGCTTATTTCGCTGAAGGGGAAATCAGCGCCAAGATTTTTGACAAGGCTGTTGTGGCTGCACGCAAAGAGCTTTCGGCAATTGCCAATATCTATAAAGCTGAAGGGTGGGATACCGTTGTGGGATCCAGTGGTACCATCAAGGCGGCCAAACAGATCATGGTCAATATGGGGCTAAGCGACGAGCAAGAAAATGTCACGCGTGAAGGCCTTGAAAAATTAAAAGACAAATTACTGAAGTTCCGTCATATCAGTGAAATTGATTTTGAGGGACTAAAAGAAGATCGACGAGCAGTTTTGCCAGCTGGATTGGCCATTTTGTTCGCAGTATTTGATGTTTTGAATATTGATAAACTCGCTTATTCAGACGGCGCACTGCGTGAAGGGGTGATGTACGATCTGCTTGGGCGCTTCAAACATGAAGACATTCGTGACCGCAGTGTACAGGCCTTAATGGGGCGTTATAATGCCGATACCAAACAGGCCGAGCGAGTGGTGAATACTGCACAGCAACTCTTTGATCATGTTGCCCATCGCTTAGATTTAGTCAGTGAAGACAGTGACTTATTGCGTCGCGCTGCCTATTTACATGAAATTGGTTTGGCCATCAGTCATGGTGGATACCATCGCCATGGTGCATATTTATTGCAACATTCTGATATTCCCGGCTTTTCACAAATTGACCAAAACCATCTGTCGCATCTGGTTGCACATCATCGTCGTAAATTGCGCAGTGATGTTAAAACCGATGTTTTAAAGGTGGGTGGGGTCAAACTGATGTATTTATGTTTACTTCTTCGCCTTGCTGTTTTACTCAACCATAGTCGCAGTGATCAGATGCTTCCTGCCATTGAATTAAACATTGTAAATGATCAACAATGGCAACTTAGCGTTTCTGGTGATGCCAAACAATGGCCATTGCTGGTTGCCGATTTGCATGATGAGCAAGAGCAATTTAAGCACTGGGACATTGAGTTGAATATTCAGTCGGAAAAATTTATCGATTAACTCGATTTGGTTAATTTAGGGATAATGCTCGACTTATGAAAAATAAAGCTGCTCAGTCTAAAGCGTGGACAACGGTTCAAATTGCGCGACACCCAGATCGTCCGCAGTTTTTAGATTATGTCGGTGAAATCTTCACTGAATTTGATGCGCTGCACGGTGACCGTCTATTTGGTGATGACGGTGCGATGGTGGGTGGTTTGGCTCGCTTTGAAGGTCGTCCTGTGATGGTCGTGGGTCAACATCGTGGCCGTAGTACACGTGAAAAACTCAAGCACAACTTCGGGATGTGTAATCCTGAAGGCTACCGCAAATCACAACGTTTGCTCGATATGGCAGAACGTTTTAACCTGCCGGTATTTACGTTTATTGACACCATGGGTGCTTATCCGGGTGTAGGTGCAGAAGAGCGCGGTCAAGCTGAAGCGATTGCAACCAGTTTGGCACAGCTTTCAAGCCTAAAAGTACCTGTGATTGCTACAGTATTGGGTGAAGGTGGTTCAGGTGGTGCACTTGGAATTGGTGTGGCAGACCGCGTCATCATGTTATCGCACAGTATTTATTCAGTAATTTCACCTGAAGGCTGCGCATCGATTTTGTGGAAAACGGCTGAAAAAGCAGAACAAGCCAGTGATGCTTTGGCATTGACCGCAGATAAACTACAAAAAATCGGTATTGTAGAGTATGTGGTCGATGAAGGTGAAGGCGCACATGTCAATCCAGATCAGGTTATGCAAAATCTGCAAGTCGTGTTAAAACAAGCGCTCGATGAATTGCTAGCTATGGATGCAGATGAACGATGCGAAGCGCGTTACCAACGTTTAATGAAATTTGGCAGCGAAAATTTAGGCATCGCCTCTTAATACAGGCCCAGCAATTCTCTGCTGATTCGGTCTTTCTCATTGGATGCAGTGGTGGTATGGATTCCATGCTACTGCTGCATGTCATGTCTGAACTCTTTCCTCATAATATTCGTGCAATTTACATCGACCATCAACTGCAATCGAGCAGTCGTGCATGGGGCGATTTTATCCAAAATTTTGCACAACAACGTCAGATTCCAGTCACCGTTCAACCCGTAGAAGTTGAGGCGGGCAACCTTGAAAATCAGGCACGCCAAGCACGTTATGCTGCCTTTTTACGCCATGCACAGCCCAACGATATTCTGGTGTTGGCACATCATCAAAACGATCAGGCCGAAACCGTGTTACTTCGCCTCCTTTCAGGCACTGGTGTTCAGGGCTTGGCGGCCATGAAGGAACACGATTGTATTCAGACGCTTCGTCGCTGGCGTCCTTTTTTATCACTGTCTCGGCAGCAGATTCAAGCGTGGGTAGATCAACTTGCGTTGCCTTATGTACAAGATGAGACCAATTTTGACACACGCTATGATCGTGCTTGGTGTCGAGAACAGCTTTGGCCGCTACTTGAACAACGCTTTCCCAAGATGCAAGACGCGGTTGCACGTACCAGCGTATTGATGCAAGACGCGCAAACCATTTTAGATGAGGTGTTGCAACAAGATTTAGCTGCCACGGGGTCGGACAGCCATCTGATGCTGCACCCACTTTTACAGCTTTCAACTGCCCGCCAAAGGCAACTGTTATCGTTTTGGATGAAAGGCAAAGCAACTTACAGGCCTTCTCTGGATATGGTGAACCGTCTGCAAGAGGAAGTCATTCATGCTAAAGCCGATGCTCAAGCTGCTTTACATTGGAACGGTTTCTATTATGTTCGCTATCAGCAGACTTTGCATCGTATTGCACACGCCGTTTATACCGCTCAAACGTTACCTCAGCAGCAAACACTTACCGACCTAAAACTCGATCATATGCTTGAGTTGTCATCGGGTCGTTATATCTTGAAAGCAGCAGATATTGGACTATCTAAAGCTCTCTTGGCACGTGAGCTCACTGTGCTTGCACGTCAGGGCGGCGAAAAGATTCATCTGTATGGTCGGGTTGGGCATTGGCCACTTAAAAAAGCGATTCAGGAAGCACAAATTTTCCCTTGGTTACGTCACACAATTCAAATATTGCTGGTAGATAATGTTATGCTAGGGGTTTTTACGCCCAATGGGTTTTGGCTGGCACAATCTGACTACTGTGAAGTCGGGGGGTGGCAACCTTATTTAATTTCTGACGTCAATCATTTGCGAGTTGAGCATAATTCATGAGTGCGACATTAAATTCGAATATCACATTTATTGGTGGTGGTAATATGGCGCAAGCCCTGATTGGGGGGCTAGTTGCGCGTGGATTACCCTCAACTCGGATTACCGTTTCTGATCCGGTCGAAGCAATTCGCCAAGTTCTTCAAGAAAAAGAAATTCATGCCATCGATGATAATCTTCAAGCGATTAAAGATGCAGATGTTGTGGTCTTGGCTGTTAAACCACAGGTATTGGCTCAGGTACTGAAGCCACTTCAAGGCTTGTTTGAAGATAAACTGATTGTGTCTGTGATTGCTGGCGCAGAGATTGCAACGATTGCCGCCTTAACCGGAGCTGAGCGTATTGTGCGTGTGATGCCCAACACGCCTGCTTTGGTACAAACGGGCGCACATGGCTTATATGCACACGAGACAGTCAGTGCAAAAGATCGTGAACTGGCTAGCCAAATTCTAGCAGCTACAGGTCTGACCATATGGGTACAGTCTGAGGCACAGATCGATGCAGTCACAGCAGTTTCTGGTTCTGGCCCAGCGTACTTTTTTTACCTGATGGAAAGCATGATCCGTGCGGGTAAAAACATGGGACTAGATGAAAAAGTTGCCACCGCATTGACGCTGCAAACCGCATTGGGTGCAGCGCAAATGGCCATTACTAGTTCGAGTACTCCGTCTGAGTTAAGAAAAAATGTGACTTCTCCAAACGGAACCACTCAGGCCGCACTTGAAGTATTTGATCGTGCTCAAATCTCTCAAAATATTCAGGCTGCGCTTGCCGCAGCGCAAAAAAGAAGTCAAGAGTTAGCCCGCGAGCTCAGCGACAGCACCAAAACGACTTAAGTAGGATAGGAACACTATGGCGAGTTCTGCGCTCATTTTTGGTATTTTAATTAATGTTGCCATTTTATTGGTATTTTTTCGATTTCTCATCCAGTTGACCGGGGTTAGTCCCTATAATCCTGTGGTTTTATCTACCGTTAAAGCCACCAAAATTGTAGATATTTTTAGCCGTATTTTCCCAACGGTTGCCAAAGATCGCGTGAACCTGGCAGCGATTGCGCTGTTGGTCGTGCTGTATTTACTTAAGATTTTTGGTGTGATGTATCTTTCGGGTGCAATGCCAAATAGTCCGATTCATTTGCTGATTCTGACTTTTGTCACCATGATTCAGGATTTAATCCGTTTTTGCCGTTACCTGATTTTTGCTACGATTATTTTGAGCTGGGTGGTAATGTTTACCCAGTCTCGCTCGCCTTATATCGAAGTGATTCAAGAGCTTGCCGAACCTTTACTGGCACCTTTTCGCCGGTTATTGCCAAACATGGGCATGATTGATTTATCGCCTATTTTGGCCTTTTTGGCGTTGTATATTGCTGAAATTCTGATGAATGAAGTGGCTAAAGTGCTTCTGACCGGACTATAAGTTGCTTTAAAAAAAGGCCGATTTGATCGGCCTTTTTTTATGGAACATGCTTAATGGGCTTCTTCCCAGTTTAAACCTTTACCGACTTCCACCAGTAAAGGAACCGAAATATCCACCACCGATTGCATAGTAGCTGCAAGCTGTGGTGCAAGCTGGTCTGCAACTGCTGCATCGACTTCAAAAACCAGTTCATCGTGTACTTGAAGCAGTAACTTGGCTTGATCTTTTGGCAGCATTTTATCCACTTTAATCATCGCCAATTTAATAATATCGGCAGCACTGCCTTGCAGCGGTGCATTAATTGCGGCGCGCTCGGCACCTTTACGTACCATCATGTTGCGTGCATCGATATCTGGCGTGTATAAGCGTCGCCCTAAAATGGTTTCGACAAAACCTTGCTCCAGTGCAATCTGGCGCGTGCGCTGCATGTATTCATAAATACCCGGATAGCGCTGGAAATATTGCTTGATGTAATTTTGCGATTCTTCACGAGTGAATCCCAATTGACGAATCAAACCAAATTCAGACATACCATAGAGCAGGCCAAAATTGACTGCCTTGGCTTGTCGGCGCTGATCATTGGTGACGTCTTCCAGTGCAATGTTGAGTACTTCTGCCGCGGTACGTCGATGTACGTCCTGACCATTTTTAAACGCGTCAAGTAAGGCGTCATCCTGAGAAAAGTGCGCCATTAAACGCAATTCAATTTGTGAGTAATCGGCAGCCAACAACACTCGGCCTTCAGGTGCAATGAAGGCTTTACGAATTTGACGACCAATTTCACCGCGAATTGGAATATTTTGTAGGTTCGGATCAGACGATGACAAACGGCCTGTCGCAGTCAAGGCCTGATGATAACTGGTATGAACCCGATGCGTTTCGTTATGAGACTGCTCGACCAAACGGTCGGTATACGTGTTTTTGAGTTTAGAAAGCGTGCGGTGTTCTAAAATCACCTCGGCAATCGGATGGTCAACTTTTTCCAAAATGCTTTCACTGGTACTGTGTTGTCCGGTGGCTGTTTTTTTGCCGCCTTTAAGCCCCATCTTATCGAACAGGATTTCACCCACCTGTTTGGGTGAGCTGACATTAAAGGTTTCACCAGCCAGTTCGATGGCCTGATCCTCAAGCCCTTGAATGGTGTTTGTGAATTCCCCACTTAACCGACCCAGAAAGTCATGGTCAAGTTTAATGCCTGCTTCTTCCATTCTGGCCAAGATACGCGCTACAGGAACTTCAATCTGGTACAAAAGCTGTTCAAGTTCTGGACTCTGTTTGAGTTTTTGCGCCAGTACCTCATAGAGTCGGTAGGTGACATGCGCATCTTCTGCGGCATAATGCGCAGCCACTTCAAGATCAATCTGATTAAAGGTTTTTTGTTTGGCACCTTTACCTGCAATTTGCTCAAAGGTGGTGGTGAGGTGACTTAAATAGACCCGTGCCACATCATCCATACCATGTCGTGTCGCGACCGAGTTCAGCACATAAGAGGCAAGCATGGTATCGAAGTACCAGCCTTTAAGTTCAATGCCATGATTCGCAAAGATATGTGCATCATACTTAAGATGATGGCCAATTTTACCAACCTGTTCATCTTCTAAAATGGGTTTAAGCTGAGCCAGTACCTGCTCACGGTTCAATTGTTCAGGTGCGTGTTCATAGTCATGAGCCAATGGCACGTAGTAGGCGTCTTGTGCATCAAACGCCACAGAGAAGCCCACCATTTGTGCTACACGATAATCTAAACTGGTGGTTTCAGTGTCGATTGCAAAGTGCTTTTCGCTCTGGAAGCGTTGCAATAAGGCATCCCAAGCAGCTTGTGTTAGCACTGTATGATAATTTGCCGTGCCAAGTTGATCATCTTCACTGGTCAGGCTGGCCTGATCTTCAGTTTCAATCGCAGGTGCAGCATGTATCTTTTCAATTTCTTGATTGGCTGCTTTGTAGCTGCTGCTTACTGGATTGTTGGGATGATCTAGCGACTGTAACTGGTTTCTAAATTCAAGCTCGGTGTATAAATTGCGCAAGCTTTCCACATGCGGTTCACGTAGTTGTAAGTCGTCCCAAGTCAGTGCAATATCGAGATCACACACAATACTGGCCAACTGATGGTCAATCGCAATACCATCTGCATGTTCCTTAATGTTTTGCCCGACTTTGCCCTTAATCTTGTCGACATTTTCCAAGATACCGCCAATCGAGCCATATTCTGTAAGTAATTTGGCTGCGGTTTTTGCGCCTACGCCCGGTACCCCCATAATGCCATCTGAGGCATCGCCCATCAGGGTGAGGTAGTCAATAATCTGATTTGGCCAGACACCAAACTTCTCAAATACACCCTGAATATCCATAGGTTTGTCTTTGAAGCTGTCTTCAAGCGTGACTTTTTCAGTCACAAGCTGTGCCATGTCTTTGTCGCCCGTCGAAATCAGAACCTGATGTCCTTCCTTTTCAGCACGTTTGGCCAGCGTTCCAATCACATCGTCGGCTTCTGCACCGGGAAGCATATACAGCGGAATGCCTAAAGCCTTAATCAAGGCATGCAAATAAGGGATTTGCTGTGCGAGTTCCTCCGGCATGCTTGGACGATCACCTTTATAAATTGGCGAAAGTTCGTGACGAAATGTCGGTTCAGGAGTATCAAAAATCACAGCCATGTGCGTCGGCTGGGTACGACGCATTAACTTTTGAATGGCGGAAATGGCACCACGAATGGCATTGGTCTGAAGGCCTGTTGACGTGGTCAAGGGGGGGAGTGCATGAAACGCACGAAACAAAAAGTATGAGCCATCAACCAAGACAAATGGTGGCATTGAACATTTCCTCACAAACAATTGGCTCTTATTCTACGTGAAAAAGCATCAAAATGCTGAGATTCACTTTTACGGTTGTTTTGTATGTCTAAATATACGCTCAAGACATCATGGTTTAAAATGAGAGTTCAATCCATGTGTTTGTTTTTTTGATCATGTATAAAAACGATAAGCAAAAGATCAGTATCATCGTGCTCATGCTGGGCGTGGGCACAGTGATGAGCTATGTACTTCACGCGGCAAATCTAGCGGTTGTGCTGGGTACATTGATGCTGTTTGTGCTGATGTATTATCTCAATCGTTTAGACAAACGCCTTCAGCAGCTTGAGCAGCGCCATGCGGTTGTCTTTTCAGTCACATCCATGCATGGTTGGCAGTCTGGTGTTTGGCTGGGTGTATTGATCGCACTGATCGGCGGATTTATCGGTGTTCTATGGATGCCAATCCTTGGTGCCGTGATCGGACTGTGGAGCTTGTTGCAGATGTTTAATGCTCTGACGGAACGTTTAAATCACATTGAATCTCTCACATCGATACAGCACATAGATCGTCAGGTTTCTGATACAGCGTTTGATCGCCTAAAGATCGATCCCTCAATTTCATCTTCTTCATCTGCACTATCGACCTCGGCACATTCTATTCAGGATGCGCAGTCACAACATACGCTAAAGCCGCAGAATGTATTTTCATCTGAGGTCGCGCCATCGACTAAAGCAGTATCAGCTCAGACCAAGACTTCAAATGCAGCAACATGGTGGCAGCCCGTTCAACACTGGTTATTGCACGGTAACCCAATTTTGCGTGTCGCGATTGTGGTGCTGATGATCGGGGTCGTGCTGTTACTTCGTTTTGCCAGTGAGCACTGGCAATTAAGTTTGAGTGCGAAATTGCTGGCCATTGCACTAACGGGTGGTGCGGCGACAGTGCTTGGATTTTACTTGCGTCATAAAAATGCACTGTTTGCAGTGGCTTTGCAAGGTGCAGGCCTTGCTATCATTTTCTTAACTTTGGTATTTGCGCATCACTTTGAGGTTATTGAAGAGCTGATGACCGCTAGCCTGTGTTTTGCAGTCTTACTGCTCATCACGATTGCCCTCAGTCTTTTTCAAAATGCACTGTATTTATCGATACTGGCATTGTCGATGGCCTATCTTGCGCCTCTTTTGATTCCACAATACCACCCAGAGAGTGTGTTTTTACTCAGTTATTATTTGGTCATCAACCTTGCGGTTGCAGCGATTAATTTTGTCAAACCATGGAAGCTGCTTCATCAATTGGCTTTTGTGGCTACGGGGCTGATTGCGGGAAGTTATATCAGTGTATATGCTAAGCCTGAGCAGTATGCGGTTTTAGATCAAATTCTCTGGCTGCATATCGGATTATTTATCTGGCTGAGCATACGTTATAGTCAATTAATTAAAAAAGAATATCTAAGTCTTAAAGCACACAACCAGTTTGTGTTGCCGCCGTTGATAGATGTAGGGCTGATTTTTAGTGTGCCTATTCTGGGTTTTTCAATGCATGCGGTCTTAATGCAGCAGTCAAGTACGGCACTGACATTGGGAGCACTGGCACTCGGTGTGACTTATAGCGGACTCGCGTGGTGGATCAAGCAAAAACAATCAGGATTGTCGGTACTGGCCAAAAGCTTTTTTATCTTGGCAGTGGCTTTTATTTCTTTAATTTTTTCACTCTGGAAAGGTGCGCACTGGAGTGCGGTAGGATGGGTGGTGCAGGGGGCTGCACTGATTGTGTGGGGCGTTACTGAGCGTTATTCAGTCAGTCGTTATTTAGGCTGTGTTTTGGTATTTTTAAGTTCTTTGGCACTATTTGATCAATTTTGGTCTGTTCAGGCATTTCCGACGTTAAGTACCACCATTTATGCAATTGCCCAGTTCGTTGCTGCCTACTTTTTATTTCAATTTGCCGAGCAGCACAAACAACCGCCTGTTTTGGCCAGCCTCTTTTTGACTTTGGGGCTTTATGCTGGCGCATTGGGTGGTGTACATGCCTTGGCATGGCAATCGAGTGGTTTAAGTCCATATTTAGCCATAAGCGCGCTGTTGTTGTTTGGATTTGCTCGTTTTGTCGCGGCCAGAAAACAAAACACTAGCCATACGGTAGAACTAATTTTAGCTACGGTCTTACTGTTACTCAGCTACGTAGAACTGATTAACTATGGTTTGTTTGCAAGTTTTGAATGGCTGAACTTGATTCAGCAGTTGAATTTTGTGGTGGCACAAGGGTTCGTGTTGTTGTTTTTACGTACCACGCGTTACGCTGACGCTTCCTTAATCATGCAGCACGTTGCTGCTTCGGTGGTCTGGTTAGCACTTGCAGCACTCGGTCCAGTGCTGTGGCCAGCAGAAGCTATTTTATCTTTGGCACTCGCTCCGGTGGTGTATGCAATGGTCTGTATGTCTCGAGGTACTTCAGGTGTAATGCAGTATCCTGCGGTATGGGGCATCACTTGGATTTGGCTCATTGTGGTGAGTTTGCAGCAAGCGCCATTTACCGCGTATCTATTGCCTGTGTTGAATCCGGTAGATGGATTATCATTGATGGTACTGACGGCTTTACTCTGGGCGATTTACCGAAAAGAATTTTTGCCTCAACAGCATGGCTTAGAGTGGGCGAGTAAAGTCATCAGCATTTTAATGGCTCTTTTGATACTCAGCAGTATCGTAGTACGTGCATTACATGTCTATCTGGGAACACCGCTTTGGGGGATATCGATCTGGTCGAATGGTGCAGTACAACTGAGCCTGACTTTGCTGTGGGTCATTTTGGCCTTTGTGTTGATGACTTTTTCCAGCCAAAGACACATTCGTCAGATCTGGTTTGTCGGTGCGGCCTTACTGGGAATTGTGGTGATCAAACTGGTCAGTCTGGATTTGTCACAAAGTGGCACCTTAACTCGAGTGGTTTCGTTTATAGGTGCTGGAGGTGTGATGCTGGTCATTGCTTATCTGGCGCCTTTACCGCCTGTCAGCAAAATAGCAGATAAAAATGATACTTAGAGGGGCTAAATTTTATCTTGTGTGCTCGTGATTTGAATCTGCCGACATATCGTGATATGAGACGTTGAGAGTTTTTAATATCTGCTAGTCAAACGATGGGTCATTGATTTTTAGAACATAGCGCTGAGATGGGGGGTGTGCCAACTCGTTGTGATGGCACATCCTTAAACAAGATAGTCGCTAGTTCAAATTAAGCTTTAGGTTCACGTTTAAGTGACTCTTTATTGGCATATTGATCGATTTCATCTTCGTTTAGCACGCTAATGGGTGGGCGATCAACAAAGCCCATTTTGGGTACTGGAATTTCAATTTGATTTTCTAAAAAGCCATTGCGGATGCGTTCTTGCAATTCATCGCGTGATTTTGAGAAAAATTCCTGCCGACACCAAACAGTAAACAATAGTTCAATTGATGATTCACGAAAAGCAGTCACGGTAACTTCTGGCTTAGGGTCATCTAGTGCCATAGGATATTTTGATGCGACATCTAACAATACTTTTCGCACTTTCATGATGTCTTCCTGAAAGTTGATTGCCAGTGTGATCGGAATACGTCGAATCGGATACTTAGACATATTCATGACAGGGGCACGAATCAGTTGTTCATTGGGTAAACGCACATAGACATTATCTAGGGTGAGCAGTTTAACCGAGAGTAAATCGATTGAAATGACTTGACCTTCAATGGTATGTCCGCGAATGAGCGTAATTTGAATGGTATCACCTACCTCAAAAGAGCCTTCACCAATTAGGAATAAACCACTAATCAGGTTACTGGCAGAAGTTTGTGATGCAAAGCCCAAAGCAACAGTTAAAATGCCTGCAGCACCCAAAAAGACGCTGAGTTTAAATCCAGCTTCCTTGAGGCTCGCCATCACGAAGATCAAAAAAATAAAGTAAAAAATACCACGACGCCATACCATTCTTTGGTGAGCATTGAAGCGTTGACCAATTGTGCGTATGAATGTATTTGAAACTAAGCGCGCAAAAATAAATCCGATGAGACATAGAACCAGTGCAACCAGAAGTTCACTCAGACGATCCAGATTAATATTGGTAAAAATCCCTTTAAGGCTGACAGCGACATCTTTAGGGATATTGGAATCTGCCATAGTGCTTCCTAGAAAAATGAATCAAACATATTAAAAAGTGCTCCTCCAGGAGAACGAGGAGGATGTACATAAATCACCTCGCCTGCCAGAGGCGGCGTCCGATTTTCAATACGAATACGCGGTGGACGATCAGATCCTTCATGAATGACTTTGATTTGTGATGTCCAGAGTCGATGGGTACTTTCGCTATAGAATAACGGGAGTGCGGCGACAGGAACATTCATCCGATCAAAACGCAACTGTTGGCTGCTGGTATTATGAAATTCTACAGGTGTGACCGCGCGAAAGGCACGAGGTTTCAGCATGTTAATATCTGTACGTCCATCCACAGCAGTGGCATAACAGATTTCACCATTACGATGATCTGGTCCGAACCATGTATCTTTAGGTTGAATAATGGGAAGATCAAACAAAGGATCACGCTGACCTTCGACAAAGCCTGCGATCCAAAGTGGCGTACTGATATATAAAGTACCGCGCTGGCCTGCCGGAATATAAATTGGATCGACTGGCTTAATCACCACAGAACGATCTGCAAGGCGTGGCATTAACTGAAAGATTTCATGGGTTTTTTTAAACATGTAGCGTTCAATTTTACGCGGCTGTGGGCAGGCAAAATTGGTATCGGTAATTGAATGCCAGTTTTGTTCGTAATCGTATTGATATTGCGGACGATGATATTCCAGCCGCCATTCATTGATCCCACGCGTCAATCGAAAAAGCAGAGAACCAAATTGCCAAGCTTTGGCTTGGTGTAATTCAAATGTATGCTCGCCCCACCATTTTAAATGTGGGGATGCAAGCTCCTGAAGGTCGTGTTGTTGAGTCAAGTCGAAAAAATCCTCTGCTGAGTTTATCTAAAACGGACTTCACGCTGTCATACGCTTAGAGTACACTCAAAACTATCTTTATGATCATTATAAATTTGTGATGCAAATACTCAAACAAATACAAATTCCTTATAGTTTTGCAAAACGTCATGGTGTCTTGTTGAGATACGACGGTGATCAGGTTTTTATTGTTCGAAAACAAACAACCGCATGGATTGCATTACAAGAAGCACGCCGAATCGTGGGCAGGGCGGCACAATATGAACTTTGTGACGAGCAAAAGTTTAATGCCTTGCTCAGTTCTAGTTATGCTGGAGATCGTGGAGAGTCGCAGCAGGTCGCCGCAGGGCTAGAAGATCATCCTGACTTATTGAGTCTGGCAGACCAAGTACCCGAAGCAGAAGATTTGATGGATCAGGAGGATGATGCTCCGATTGTTCGTCTGATCAATGCCTTACTGTCAGAAGCAATTCGCGTCAATGCATCGGATATTCATATTGAGGCATTTGAGAAAAAGCTTTCCGTGCGGTTGCGTGTCGATGGTCAATTACGTGAAATTGTGCAGCCGCGCCGTGAACTGGCACCACTGTTGGTGTCACGGATTAAAGTAATGGCTAAGCTGGATATTGCTGAAAAACGTATACCTCAAGATGGCCGTATTTCTTTGCGTTTGGCTGGCCGTGAAGTCGATGTGCGTGTCTCGACTTTGCCGTCATCGCATGGTGAGCGGGTAGTGATGCGATTGCTCGATAAGCAGGCTGGTCGCTTAAATATGACGCATTTGGGGTTGATGCCCGAAGATTATGAGCGTCTGGATTATTTGGTCCATCGTCCACATGGGATTATTTTGGTCACGGGGCCTACAGGTTCAGGAAAAACCACCACACTTTACGCGGCTCTATCTGATTTAAATGACAATACTCGAAACATTCTAACGGCTGAAGATCCAATCGAATATCAGCTAGAGGGGATTGGTCAGACGCAGGTGAACAACAAAGTCGACATGACATTCGCGCGTGCCTTAAAGGCCATGTTACGGCAAGATCCAGACGTGGTCATGGTCGGCGAAATTCGTGATCTTGAAACGGCTGAAATTGCAGTTCAAGCCTCACTGACGGGTCACTTGGTTTTATCTACCTTGCACACCAATACCGCCATCGGCGCCGTAACACGTTTAAAAGATATGGGAATTGAACCCTTTTTATTATCGAGTTCACTAATTGGGGTGATTGCACAGCGACTGGTTCGAACGTTATGTTCGCACTGCGCTACATGGCGCGAGGCAGACGACTTCGAACGGCAAATTTTTCAAAATGTTCAATCTGATCGAACGCATCTTCAATTACCAGAAGCTCAAGGGTGTGAACATTGCTCCTATCTTGGATTTACCGGTCGAACAGCCATTTATGAAATTGTACCTATCGATGAACATATCCGTCGTTTAATCCATGGCAATGCTGCCGAATTTGAACTAGAAGCCTATGCGCGTCGTAGCGCAGGTTCAATCCGAGACGATGGACTCAAGAAAGTACTGGCGGGTAAAACCACACTCGAAGAAGTACTTCGTGTGACCAATCAAGCTGAAGAATAAAAAAAGCACCTCAATAGAGGTGCTTTTTTACAAACTGCTCAATCAATTAAGCATCGGTAACAATATTGAAATCGACATCAATGTTATTACGTGTTGCATTTGAGTATGGGCAGACAATATGCGCAGCGTCGACCAGTTTTTTCGCTTCATCTGCGTCCATGCCTGGCAAGTGAACATGAAGTTTGACTTCAATGCCAAATCCAGTTGGGATTGGACCAATACCAACATCGCCTTCAACTGAAGCGTCTTTTGGAATATTGAATTTGTCACGGTTGGCAACAAACTTCATGGCGCCAAGGAAACATGCAGAGTAGCCAGCTGCAAAAAGTTGTTCTGGGTTGGTACCACCACCTGCACCGCCCATTTCTTTAGGCACGGTCAGTTTTACATCCAAGATATTGTCCGAAGATGTTGCTCGACCATCACGGCCACCGGTTGCTTTAGCGTGTGCTGTGTATACAACTTTTTCTAATGACATTTTTAAACCACCTTTAATTTGTGTACAAATATATCGTACACGATATAAATAGGTGTGCAAGAGGTTTTTTTGTAATCAAATGCATTTATTTGCTGATATTTGTACGAAGTGCTTCGAGCTGAGACTTAAGCTGCATTAATTCATCTAAATCACATGCACTGGCTTGGGCGAGCTGATGTGGAATGTCTAGTGCCTGTGATTTAAGCTTTGCGCCTTGATCTGTCAGTGAAATAATCACTTGACGCTCATCGCGCTTTGATCGCTGGCGTGTGAGGAGTTGTAACGATTCGAGTTTTTTTAACAGGGGTGTCAGGGTAGACGATTCTAAAAACAATTGTGAACCAATATCCGATACCGTTATATGATCCTTTTCCCAAAGCACCAGCATGACCAAATACTGTGGGTAGGTGAGTCCGAGGGGGGCCAGTAACTTACGATATAACTGATGCAGCGCCAAATTGGTTGAATAGATCAGGAAACACAATTGATTATCAAGATGTAAAATAGAATTGTCTTGCTGCATAAAGGCCTCATGAGTCATTTGGCAAGTCTCAAGTATAGCCTTGTTTTCGCTTTAACGACCAGTTAAGCGATGACTTAGAAAGAAATGAATTAAAATTGGATGAGCTTGCGATGCTGCATTAAGGGCATTGATTCACGAATCTGCTGCTGCTCAGCACTGTCAAAATCAATTGTGATTAATCCAGCACCATCGTTTTGAATAATATCCAACAGGTGTCCGCGACTATTCGCCGCAGCAGTGTGTCCCCAAGTTTGACGTTTTTCACCATGCCAGCCTTGTTGCGCAGCACCGAGTACATGGCATTGTGTATCCATTGCACGTGCTTGCAACAAGAGCTGCCAATGCATCTGACCCGTGGTATAGGTAAATGCAGCAGGTGCAGTTAATATCTGTGCATTTTGGGCACGTAAAGTTAATGCAAGTTCGGGGAAACGTAAGTCATAGCACACCATTAAACCAATATGTCCAAATGGTGTATTGACGACAACAGGCTGATCACCCGGTTCAAAAAACTTTGACTCCTGATAACCCCCCACCGCATCGCCAACCTGAACATCAAATAAATGAATTTTATCGTAGCGTGCTTCTGTACCTTCGGGGCTAATACATAAGCTTGACGTTCTGACACGACCATCCCGAATCACACGACCATCTGGGCGAAACGGACAGGGTAATGTACCTGCAACAATCCAGATGTTGTGTCGATGAGCCAATTCTTCCAAACGAGCCTGTATCGATTCAAATTGAGCGGCAGTTTCACGTTGTTTGCCGGCAGCAAAACAAATAAAATTTTCCGGAAAAACAATTAACTCAGCCTTTTTGGCTTTACTTTCCTCAATCAGAGATTCAACGATACAGAAATTTGCTCCAATATCGTTTTGAGAATTCATTTGTGCAACAGAAAGTAAAGTCATGAGGTATAAGTCCGTTTAGGCGTCAAGCATTTTGCTTGGTGCAGGCCTGATCCAGAGTATCTTGTTCTTTTTGTAGTTGTTTCACAAGCGGCTCAAACATATTTTGGTTGTTTTCGTTGAGTCGCATTAGGGTTTTGTGCGCATCTAATACCGTGGTCAACATGGCATTATGAGTGATATGTTCTTCGGTGAGTTCCAACGTGCATACGTTTGGATCGCCGCAATAATTCAAGATGACAAAAACCTGCCCGAGCCCCATGCTGTTGGCCAAGGTACTAATATCTGGGTTAGTCGACAGCATAACTGCCTGAATGTGGTGCGTTTGCTTAAGTTTAAGACCCAGCTTTGCCAGAATGCCGAGAACTGTGCTGTCAATAAATGTCGTTCGGGTAAGATCTACGATCGCACCAACGACATTTTTCTGCTGTTCAATTCGGTTTAAAAGTTTATCAAGACTGATGCAAGATTGAGCACGCACTTCACCAATAAGTTTGAAAATATGCGTTCCATCTAAACTTGCATATTCAACATGACCTGTTGACATATAAATGCCATTTTCAGAGAAGGATAGCAAAATTATCACATAGGGTGAATCGATACTCAAGTGCTTGACAGTCGCATAATGATTTCAAAAGAATTAACCTATTGTTTTTTAAATTAATTCATTCTACATAAGCTTAAAATAGCAATGTCGTCTGCAACATGATCGGGTGCTTTGAATGATTGTTTTTGCAAATGATCGAGGAGTTGGGAAAACTGTTCATTCAATCCACCATCAAAAGGCTCAAGTGCACCGTCCGAGCAAACAATAAAACGTGTATGACGACTTAATGTACATTCATGTTCTTCAAAATCCAGCTCATCAGTCAGCCCTAAAGGGAAACTGCTGGTGGTTAAAATTTTTGGTGGTTGATCGGGTTCAAAAATAATCGGCGGTGGATAATGACCAGCACTTGACCAGCGAATTTGATGCGTTTGCAGATTTAAAATACCCGCCACAATCGTAATATGTTTTTCGATATTCTCTTGTAACAGCATTCCATTTAGTTTTTTCAGCAATTGACGAGGTGTTTTTGAGCGGCCGTGAAATGCAGCCATCCAAGAAGTCAGTAGACTGCTGGTCACACCATGGCCTGAAACGTCAGCCAAATAAAACAAGACTTCTTTGTCATTGAGCTTCCAGTAATCGTACCAGTCTCCAGACAAATACGCAGAAGGCTGAAAAAAAGCTTCAATCTTGTAATCTAGTAAGTCAATTGGATTGGGGAGTAATTTTTTTTGTAATTCAGCAGCAGCGGGCAGATCACGACTGTCTTGGTTACGTTTATATTTGGCATCAATTTTCAATAATGCTTCATTCGAGTTTTTAGGCAGACTTCCCCAGATCCAGCCTGCTAAGGCACCCATTTCCCATGCTTGTGAAAGCGCGGCACCTTCATGTTCAAATCCAAGTACAATCGTTGGTAACGACCACTGATAGTGTAGATAATCCTGCACATCAGCAATCGCGATGATCGTTGGATCGTAAAGGTCGATATCTTCTATGTGAATCACTTGTAGATCGGGCAACGCCTGAAGCGTTTCGTCTAAATTATAAATAGAACGAGTCGGTTGAATGAGATACATAGAGGATTGAACACTGCCTTTACAAGAAAACCGTATTTACCATAGTAGTAGATGTACTATAGAAAACAAAAGATTGCTAGAAGATGTCACATCCAGATAGCAATCTTCTTATTGGAAATAACGTTAGGGTTGTGGTGTGTCGCTGTCGTCTGACCCGTCATCATCGGTATCCACAAAATTAATTTGTTCAGACGAATTTCCTTTCTTCTCTGCAATCTGGAAATTTTTACGTTGCAAATACAAGTCGCGAATTAGAGCATACTTGTCACCTTGTAAAATTTGTTCGATATCGAGCACTTGAGCACGTGTGTCAATTGCTTGCAGCACGTTAGTAGACCAATACAAACCATCTTGATCGTCCATAATATATTTTTGTGGACGAGCCTGACTGTCTGCTGCTAAGCCAACAGTATCACGTAATGTACTTGGTCCAAAAAACGGCAACATTAAGAATGGACCAGACGGGACACCATAATAACCCAGCGTGACGCCAAAGCTTTCTTCTTCAGGTGGTAGTCCAAGTCGACGCGCAGGGTCTGCCAGACCAAGCGTAGTTAAGGTGTTAATTGTAAAACGTCCTAATGTTTTTGCCGCACGGGTTGGTCTGCCTTGAATCAGCTGATTGACTGCATTCCAAGGTTCGCCTAGATTTTTTCTAAACTGACGATACGAACCTCTTACATCTTCAGGTGTTTTAGCCACATATTGTACGGTCACAGGGCGGATTACATTACGATCTAAATAATCATTAAAAGCATAAAACTGACGGTTTAAGGGCTGTAAAGGATCTTTCACTTCATCGGGCTGAGATGCTTTTGCATTTACCTTAAAGTCACTGGCTTTAACATTTTTTAATTCAGACTTGAGATTACGTAAAGATTGAAAGTGAGTTGATGATTGCGTAGAGGGTTCTACATCGGCTTGCATACTGTCAGAAGCCACAGCGTTGGCATTAGTATTTTGCTCCGCGGTGTCTTGGGCAAACACATAACCAGATAGACCTGCCGACAAGAGACCAGCAAAAAAAAGTTTTGAATAATGCATAGAATTCCTTAACCACCATCTCGAAGGTGAAAGCTTATATGATTTTAAATAAGATCATTTTTATTTAACAGTTTCCTTATAGCTACTATTAAAGCAAAAAAACTTTAAAAAAGGCATAAAAAAAGCAAAAAAGAACAAAAACTGTTCGCTTGAAAAAAAAGAAAGGCGAAAGGGGTTGTAAAGGAATGGAGATGGTGTAGAATGCACATCCATCGGCGGTGATGCAGATAGAAACTTGTTGAAAAACAGTAACTTGACTTGAGTGGTTAGGTTATGGGTTTGGAGATAAAGTTTTAAAAATATCGAAATTACCTGTTGACTTTGAAGAGATTTAGAGTAACATAGCCGACCTAGCTTGATGATGACGAATCATCGAGAAGATCATTAAGAGAATAGAAGAACAACTTGTGTGGATTTTTACTGGTTGATTAATCGATAAATATTATCATTAATTGATTGGTTTAAATTACTCGAAGTTTATTTGAGCGAAATTTAAGTCAGGAAATTGATGAGCCAGAATTGGCACCTTGTCTATAATAAGGTGCAAAATGATTTTAACTGAAGAG
>Ga0308168_1000997_pt1 | contig 28249 bp, 21 predicted proteins | sample PhyCR2_FD_202133 | JGI IMG/M metagenome (GOLD analysis project Ga0308168, IMG submission 202133) | Phyllosphere microbial communities from UC Gill Tract Community Farm, Albany, California, United States - DLSLRC.R2 | ecosystem: Host-associated > Plants > Phyllosphere > Unclassified | place: USA...
AGAACTTCCCCTTCTGCACCATCGAGCCGAACAGCGGCATTGTGCCGATGCCGGATCCGCGTCTGGAAGCCCTGGCGGCCATCGTCAATCCCAAGCGCATCCTGCCGACCACCATGGAGTTCGTCGACATCGCCGGCCTCGTCGCTGGCGCCTCGAAAGGTGAAGGCCTGGGCAACAAGTTCCTGGCCAACATCCGTGAAACCGACGCGATCGCTCACGTGGTGCGCTGCTTCGAAGACGACAACGTGATCCACGTTTCCAACAGCGTCGACCCGAAACGCGACATCGAAATCATCGACCTGGAACTGATCTTTGCCGACCTCGACAGCTGCGAGAAACAACTGCAGAAAGTCGCGCGCAACGCCAAGGGCGGTGACAAGGACGCCGTGGTTCAGAAGGCTTTGCTCGAGCAACTGATCGCGCACTTCACCGAAGCCAAGCCGGCACGCAGCCTGATGAAAAACATGAGCGCGGATGAGAAAGCCGTGATCAAGGGCTTCCACCTGCTGACCACCAAACCGGTCATGTACATCGCCAACGTGGCTGAAGACGGCTTCGAGAACAACCCGCACCTGGACGTGGTCAAGGCCATTGCCGAAGAAGAAGGCGCCATGGTCGTTCCGGTGTGCAACAAGATCGAAGCGGAAATCGCCGAGCTCGATGATGGCGAAGAGAAGGACATGTTTCTCGAGGCCTTGGGCCTGGAAGAGCCTGGCCTGAACCGCGTGATCCGCGCCGGCTACGAAATGCTCCACCTGCAGACCTACTTCACCGCTGGTGTCGAAGAAGTCCGCGCCTGGACCGTCAAGGTCGGTGCCACCGCACCACAGGCCGCTGGCGTGATCCACACCGACTTCGAAAAAGGCTTCATCCGTGCCGAAGTCATCGCCTACAACGACTTCATCCAGTACAAGGGCGAAGCCGGCGCCAAAGAAGCCGGCAAATGGCGCCTGGAAGGCAAGGATTACATCGTCAAGGACGGCGACGTGATGCACTTCCGCTTCAACGTCTAAGCAACAGCCGGGCAAGAAAAAGCCGCGTTTGATACGCGGCTTTTTTGTGCCCGAAAGATTGTTAAAAGATCGCAGCCTTCGGCAGCTCCTACAGATGTACATCTATACTTTGTAGGAGCTGCCGAAGATCTTTTGATCTCAAGCTTTTTTAGTACGCGGGAGAAAGATCGCCAACACACCAAACAACGGCAGGAACGAGCACAGGAAATATACGTACTCAATCCCGTGCACATCCGCCAGATGCCCGAGCAGCGCGGCACCAATCCCGCCGAAACCGAACATCAGGCCGAAGAAGATCCCGGCAATCATCCCGACATTACCCGGCACCAGTTCCTGCGCGTACACCACGATCGCCGAGAATGCCGACGCCAGAATGAAGCCGATCACCACGCTGAGAATGCTGGTCCAGAACAGATCGACATGCGGCAGGATCAGGGTGAATGGCGCCACCCCCAGGATGGAAAACCAGATCACTGCCTTACGCCCGATCTTGTCGCCAATCGGCCCGCCGAAGAACGTCCCCGCCGCCACTGCGCCCAGGAAAAGGAACAAGTGCAATTGCGAGCTGGCCACCGACAGGTCGAACTTCTCGATCAGGTAGAAGGTGAAGTAGCTGGTGAAACTGGCCATGTAGAAATACTTGGAAAACACCAGCAGCCCGAGCACCACCAGCGCACTGGTCACCCTGCCCTTCGACAAGCCGTGCGTCGCCGCTTGGCCGGCCTTGAGTTTGAACAGGTTGAGGTGATTGGCGTACCAACGGCTGATGCGGTACAGCACAAACAGCGCAAACACCGCGAACAGACCGAACCACGCCACATTGCCCTGGCCGAATGGAATGATGATCGCCGCCGCCAGCAACGGGCCGAACGCGGAACCGGCATTGCCGCCGACCTGAAAGGTCGATTGCGCCAGACCAAACCGGCCGCCCGAGGCCAGTCGCGCAACACGCGAGGCTTCCGGGTGAAAGGTCGACGAGCCGATACCAATCAGCGCCGCCGCCAGCAGAATCAATGGGAAGCTGCCGACCACCGACATCATCAGAATGCCGATCAAGGTACACACCGTGCCCGCCGGCAACAGCCACGGTTTGGGGTGGCGATCAGTGTGATAACCGACCCACGGCTGCAACAGCGACGCGGTCAACTGGAAGGTCAAGGTGATCAGGCCGACCTGGGTGAAGGTCAGGCCATAGTTGGCTTTGAGCATCGGGTAGATCGACGGCAGCACCGACTGGATCAGGTCGTTGATCAAATGCGCCAGCGCCACCGCGCCGATGATGCGCATCACCAAGGGGCTGCTTTGCGGAGCAGCGGTCGCCGAGGCAGCGGCGGTCTGAACGTTGCTGATAGCCATGGAAAATTCCGGACAGCAGATGGGTGCCCGCAGGCAGGTGCGTCAATGTGCCATTTTTCGGTGCGCTCGCGCTATCCCCTTAGGCAGCTAACTAACTGACTAGTCGTCGACTGCAAGGTGATAGCGCAACGCCATGGTCTGAATCTTGCCTTGCTTCTGTTCTTGAACACGATCGCCTTACAAAGGCGCTCGACAATGGGAAGTTTCGCTACAGAGCCGGCCTACAGAGCGGGCATGGGTGAACTTTCGAGGCCTTTTAGAGGGCACAGGTCGCAGCTGCAAGGTTCGCGATGCACGCCAATGGTGCGTGGTGTCCAGAGGAGTCATGAGGCATGCAGGCTTTCCTTTCACCGGGGATCAAATTGCTGGGGCGGTTTGGCTTCGCAGGTAAATTCCAATTGTTGTTTCTGCTGTTCATTCTGCCGCTGGCCGGCAGCCTGTTGATGATCGGCCATGACTATCGCGAGAAGCTCAACCTGATTTCGGGCGAACGTGCCGGCGTGCGTCAGTTGCTCGCGCTGGATGCGCTGGACAACCTGCTCGCCGCGCAACGCGACCGCGCCGCCCGCTGGCGCGCCACCGAGACCAATCGCCAGCCGACACCGGCCACCCTCGCCGCCATGGCTGCCTTCGACGGCGTGCAACCGGCGGTGCTGCAAGCCACCACCGAGCTGGGCAATGCCCTGAACCAGCAAGGTGCCGACGGCGCAATCCTCGAACGCTTTCAGGCGCTGCAAACCGCACTCAATGGCCTGGATACGAAAAGCCTCAGCAATGTCGGCTGGTGGCCGGACGGTTATGACCGCTTCACCAATGCCTTGGGCGCGCTGCAAGCGTTGCGCGAGCAGATCGTCATGGACAATCGCCTGACTCTCGCACCGTGGCTGGAAACCTACCTGCTGACGCAGATTTCCACGCAACACGCACCGGACCTGATCGAGCGGGTCGGGCGTCTCGCCGCAGTCGGCCAGGCTTCGGTCGTTTCCGGGCAGTTCACCCTGCAAAGCCGCCTGCAGTTGCGCGACCTGCGCAGCCGCATCGGCGACGCCCGCGAGCAACTGGTGAAAACCGCCGGCCTGCTGGAGGCGCGTCTGCCAGTCGAGCTGCAAGCCTGGGCCGGTCAGTATCACGACAGCCTGAAACACCTCGACAGCGGCCTGAAAGTCCTCGACGACGGTGTGTTTGGCGGCAGCATCAACCTCAAGCCAGAGGACTTCGAACGCAGCCTCGACGCGCTGCTCACCGACCTCGCTTCCCTGCGCCAGCAATCCCTGGTCGCGCTGGATCAGCGGCTTGATGCGTATTACAGCTCGGCGATCCGCCAGTTCATTGTTGTCGCCGCAATCTTCGGTTGCCTGCTACTGGCCGCGTTGTACCTGTTCGTCTGCCTGCAAGCCTCGATCCGCCGCAGTGCCAGCGGCATCACCTTGCTCGCTGAGGCCTTGCGCGACGGCAACCTGAGCCTGCAAGTGCCGGTGGTGGGGCGCGATGAGCTGGCAGCGATCAGCACCGCGCTCAACGTCGCCGTGGTGCAACTGCGCAGCAGCATGCTCGGCGTCGACCACGAGACCTCGCAGTTGAGCAACGCGGTACGCAGCCTCAACCAACACTCCAGCGGCGCCCTCGGTGAAGTCGAGGCGCAGCAGTTGCAGATCAGCCAGATCGCCGCTGCCGCCACGCAATTGGCCGCGACCTCGCAAGGCGTCGCGCAGAGTTGCGAACAGGCTTCCGGCAGCGCCCAGCAAACCCGGCGCATCGCCGCCGACAGCAGCCGCGACAGCCAACGCACCACGGCCAGCATTCAGCAGCTCAATCAGCGCCTGAACGACACTGCCGCCGCGCTTGGCCGGGTCAGCGAGCAAGGCCAGCAGATTCAACTGGTCGTGGACACCATTCGCGGCGTCGCCGAGCAGACCAACCTGCTCGCGCTCAACGCCGCCATCGAAGCCGCCCGCGCTGGCGAACAGGGTCGCGGGTTTGCCGTGGTCGCCGACGAGGTGCGCAGCCTCTCGCAACGCACGCAATCGTCCACCGCGCAGATCGCCGGCACCGTCGACAGCCTGCGCGCCACGGTCAACGAGGCCGTGAGCCTGATGGAAGCCGCCTGCGGTCAGGCGCAATCGGACGCCGAAGCGGTCACCGGACTCGGCGAACGCCTGGGCGAAATCGCCAGCGCCGTACAAAGCGTCACTGACACCTTGGCACAGATCGCCACAGCGGTTGAAGAACAGGCCAGCACCGCCGACGAAGTCAGCGGCAATATCCAGCAGGTCGACCAAGCGGCGGTGCGTTTGCTTGAAGGCGCGCGCGCCGTAAACCTCGCGGCGGACACCTTGAGCCAGGGCAGCGAAGCCCTGAGCGCCAATACCGCCAGATTCCAACTGCGCTGACGCCCTCCCCGGCCCCGATTTTCGGGGCTGGAGGATAAGCGGTTGAAAACAGGAAGAAATATTTTCGATTTACGCTTGACGCTTTGCCATTTCAGGGGAATAATGCGCGCCACTTGGCTACATAGCTCAGTTGGTTAGAGCATAGCATTCATAATGCTGGGGTCCGGGGTTCAAGTCCCTGTGTAGCCACCAAGTACTAAAAACGGCTTACCGAAAGGTAGGCCGTTTTTTTATGCCTCGAGAAAAGTCCTTTTCCTCCCGCTCCCTGCATGCAATTCAGATGCCTCCGTAAGAAAAAAGTAGATCTCTGGTACGAAACGGATCTTTCGTACCATCCGCCACCTGTCGCTCTCTCCCCGAATCGCTCCTACACCGACAAGCTCCCCTGGCTCGATTCAGCGCCATACAGGGAGTTGGCATGCCTCAATACAAATACCTTCTCGAAGATGACTGGTTATTAAATCCGTATAGCGGTGGCAGGGCCTGGTTTACTTTGCTTCCACCGAAAGCGCCGGAGCCGGTGTACATCGAGAAGGATGAGTGGCCTGCGCCCAAGCCACGCGAAGACAGGGTATTTGCCAAGTCCTGCACGCCGGACAACTGGTGTCGCACGGACGCTGGCACTGCCAAGGAGCCAGCCAGCAACTTCGGCAAGATCATGGTCGCCGGCGCCATGCTCATGCCATCCGCCAGTACCGCGGTCGCGACGGCAATAGGCGCCGACCTGGCTTTGGGGCGTCTGGCCGGCGGCGGGATTTTGCAACAGCGCCTGAACTGGGCCATCCGTGGCGCCGGCGGGCCGGCCAGCGTGTTTGTGCTGGGAATGCTGCCGAGCAAAATGGCCGACGGCACGCTTCACACCGACGAAGAACTACGCCGCATGAGCCGTGCCACCACGCGCGTGCGCTTCCAGTTTCGTCGTGATGCCGAAGGTGTTCTGCGGGTCTACGGCATCCACTCCGGCGCCTCGGGCGACGACGCCGTACGCACGGTGAACGTCAAGTGGAACGCCGACAAGACCGCCATGGAGGCCAAGCTCAACGGCATCACCATTCTCTGGACGCCGCAACGCGGGCCGCTGGGGTCGATGCCTCCGCTGGTTTATCCCGACCACGGTGAGGCACTCGACCCGATCCTCGTCCACCCGATCCCGGACAACACCGATAGCCAGATTGAGGGTCTGCCGGGCGAGGATGTAACGGCCGAGGATTGTATTCTGGTGTTCCCGGCGGACACCGGGCTGAAGTCGTTGTATGTGGTTTATTCAAGGCCGGCGAGGCAGACGCCTGGGATCGTTACGGGGGTGGGAGAGGATGTGGCGGGGATATGGCTTGCGGGGGCTGATTCGGACGTGGGGGTTCCGATTCCAACAGACGTTGCCAACTCTCTACGAGGACGAGAATTCAAAAACTTCGACTCATTCAGAGCAACCTTTTGGAAAACTGTTGCAGAGTCAACATCGGGGGGGGAGTTGATTGAACAGAATGTTGGTCGCATGCGTAAGGGTAAGGCGCCACGTGTGCGTAAAGCCGATAGAGTCGGCGGTAGAAAGTCTTATGAAATTCACCATCTCGAAAAAATATCCAAGGGTGGTGGCGTATATGACCTAGGTAACCTTCGAGTAAATACTCCTCGGAACCATATCGATATACACCGGCGTGAATAGGCAAATATGAAAGACACCTTATTAAAAGCCAGCATTTCTGAATACACAGAGGCCGAATTCGTCGCGCTACTACAAGAGCTCGCGAAAGAGGATGGAGAAGCTGAAAACGATGATCGTGCTGATTTACTGTTGGCGCACTTCGAGACAATCAGCGAGCATCCAGCAGGATCGGACTTGATCTACTACCCGGAGCCTGGTGCTGATAACTCCCCTGTGGGGGTAATGCAAAGTGTCAGGGACTGGCGAGAAGCACAGGGATTGCCGGGGTTCAAAGACTCTTGATAAGTCGTGTCGTTGAGGGTTCGAGCCATTGAGTTAACTTTGGCTGTTACGATTTATTGCGTCACAACATATCCAAGATTCGTGCATGAGATAGGCAATGGCAACGGAATTCCTTATTAAAGATGATTTATCAGATTACACCGAGCAAGAATTCATCAACCTCCTTGAGCGCATTGTCGGAAATGAGGGGAGCGAGAAAGAAGAAAGCAAGCTCGTTCTTCACTTCAACTTGATTTGTGGACACCCAACAGGATCCGATTTGATTTTTTACCCTGAAGATGGCGCCGATGACTCGGCACAGGGAATCATTGAGTCATTGAAGAAATGGCGTAGTGACCATGGGCTGTCGGGCTTCAAGCAATGATAAGAAAACGCACCAAGCAAAGCATAGCTGACTACACCGAAGCAGAATTCTTGAAATTTGTGCAATCTGTTCTTGCAGCCAATACAAGCCCAGACGAGATTCTCGATCCGCTGTTGTTTGAATTTGTACATCTGTGTGAGCACCCAACGGGCACTGACCTTATCTATTGGCCCGAGGATATGAAACAACAAACAGCCGAGGGCATTACCGAAATCGTGAAAAAGTGGCGCTGTACCCATGGTCTACCCGGCTTCAAACAATAAGTTTCTGACTCACTAACCCTGCATCACTCTCAAGAAGATCGCACCACCCGAGTTACCGCTTTCGCGAGCAGGCTCGCTCCCACAAGGGCATCGTTTTCGGCCAATCGATTGGCGCGGCCGCTGAGCGGGAGTGCTGTAATCCTCACGCAGTTTGCACCCCGCCGGCCCGCTCGATAAAGTCCCCCAAGACTTCTACCCCACGGACGGAGAGCCCGCGTGTTTCCAGCCCAGCCTTTGAAGCGCTTTCGCCTGCCAGCCCTGACACTGCTTGTCAGCGCTCTGACCCTCACCGCATGCAACGCCCCGCCCTCTTCCTCGTTGCCGCTGGCACCGGAAGCCGCTTCCGGTTACCGCACTGATCTGCAAACCCGACACGCCAATAAACACATGGCCGCTGCTGCCAATCCACTCGCGGCCGAAGCCGGGCGGGAGATGTTGCGTCAGGGTGGTTCGGCGATTGATGCGGCGATTGCGATGCAGGCGGTGTTGACGCTGGTTGAGCCGCAGTCTTCAGGGATCGGTGGCGGGGCGATGATTGTGTTGTGGGATGGCAAGCAGGTGCGCACCTATGACGGCCGCGAAACGGCGCCGGCCGGGGCCACCGAGAAGCTGTTCCTGAAGGCTGACGGTAAACCGATGGCCTTTACGCAAGCGCAGATCGGCGGGCGCTCGGTCGGTACGCCCGGGGTATTGCGCGCGCTGGAGCTGGCGCATCGACAACACGGTCGCTTGCCTTGGGCGAAGCTGTTTGAGCCAGCGATCAAACTGGCCGAGCAAGGCTTTGCGATTTCCCCGCGCCTGCATTCGCTGCTGACTGCCGATCCACTGATACGCCAGTCGCCAGACATGGCTGCGTACTTCCTGAATGAGGATGGCAGCGTCAAAGCTGTCGGCACACGCCTGCAAAACCCGAAGTTGGCCGCCGTGTTCAAACGCATCGCCAGCGAAGGTGCCGATGCGCTGTACAAAGGTCCGATCGCCGAAGAGATCGTCGCCAAGGTTCAACAGCACGCCAACCCCGGCAGCCTGTCGCTGACCGATTTGCAGCGTTATCAGGCCAAGGAGCGCGCGCCGCTGTGTACCGACTACAAGCGTTGGCAGGTCTGCGGCATGCCGCCACCGTCGTCGGGTGGGATCGCCGTGGCGCAGATTCTCGGCACGTTGCAGGCGCTGGAGACTCGCGATCCACGCCTGTCGCTGACTCCACTCAAACCAGTGAACACCAATAAGCCGGCCGGCATCGAACCGGCGCCGCAAGCGGTGCATCTGATCGCCGAGGCTGAACGTCTGGCCTATGCCGACCGCGCGCAATACTTGGCCGACACCGACTTCGTCCCGGTGCCGGTCAAAGGTCTGCTCGATCCTGCCTACCTGGCCAGCCGCGCCAGCCTGATCGGCGAGCGCAGCATGGGCAGCGCCAAACCGGGCATACCGCCGGGCGTACAGGTTGCCTACGCACCGGACCGCTCGCCGTTGCGCATCTCGACTTCGCAAGTGGTCGCGGTTGATGATCTCGGCGCCGCCGTGTCGATGACCACCACCATCGAAGCCGCGTTCGGCTCGCACCTGATGGTTCAAGGTTTTCTGCTGAACAACCAGATGACCGACTTCTCGTTCATCCCCGAAGAGAACGGACAGAAAGTCGCGAACCGCGTCGAACCGGGCAAGCGCCCACGTTCATCGATGGCGCCGACACTGATTTTTGATCGCAACAGCGGCGAATTCGTCGCCACGGTCGGCTCCCCCGGCGGCTCGCAAATCATCGAATACGTGGCGAAAACCACCATCGGCCTGCTCGACTGGAACCTCGATGCACAAAGTGCGATCAACCTGCCCAACTTCGGCAGCCGCAACGGCCCCACCGAATTGGAACAGGGACAGTTCAGCCCGGCGCTGATTCAGGCACTCAAGGACAAGGGCCACACGGTCAGCGAAATCGACATGACCAGCGGCACCCAAGCGATCGTGCGGGTGAAGGATGCGCAGGGCAAAGCGACCTTGACGGGGGGTGCCGATCCTCGGCGTGAGGGAGAAGCGTTGGGGGACTGAAACACTGCATTGAAAAAGGCCTGCCGAGCAGCAGGCCTTCTCCCGGGAGTAAATCAGACCGCCAACGTCTTGCCATCCACCCCATCCCCAATCGTCAGGAAATGCCCGCCCGCAACGTGGTGCAAGGTACGCAATCCATCCTGCCCTTCGAAATGCCAGCGCCCGTCGCTGAACACACGCTCATCGGCTTGGGCGGCGATGACTTCGGCAAGGAACAGGTCGTATTGCTCGTGATTGCGCGGCTCCGGCAGCAGGCGGCATTCGAGCCAGGCGACACAGCCCTCGAGCAGCGGCGCTTCAATCTGTTCGCCAGCGAAGGTGTGCAGGCCGTACGCCTGAAACTTGTCCTGACCTTGGTTGCGGGTGATTGCCAGGCCGGAAGTGTTGCCGACGGTTTGCACGATATCGGCCTGATTGACGCAAGGCACGTTCAGCACAAAAGTGCCGGAGGCTTCGAGCAACTGGCGGGTCCAGGTGGATTTGTCGAGGACGACGGCGACTTTCGGCGGTTCGAAATCCAGCGGCATGGCCCAGGCGGCGGCCATGATGTTGCGCTGGCCGTCGTGAGCGGCACTGACCAGTACGGTCGGCCCGTGGTTGAGCAGGCGGTAGGCTTTGTTCAAGAGCACCGGACGGCGGTGGGAGACGCTCATGGGGATCTGCTCCGGAGGAAAAGGAGCCGATTGTAGCGCTGCCACTGGAGAAACACAGAACCTGTGGGAGCGAGCCTGCTCGCGAAAGCGGTGTATCAGCCAACATTAACGTTAAATGTTGAATCGCTTTCGCGAGCAGGCTCGCTCCCACACTTGGTCAGTGTCGATCAGTGAGAGAGCTGATTGGCAAACTGCCCCACCGCATCCACCACTTTCTGCGCACCGTCCTGAATCTCGACAATTACCGTGCCTGCCTCCGCCGCCAACGCCAGGCCCTGTTCAGCCTGAAGCTTGCCGTCGGTCATCAGCGCCACGGCATTGCGGGCCATTTCCTGGTTCTGCCGTACCACGCCGACGATTTCGTCCGTCGCCTGGCTGGTGCGCGAGGCCAGTTGCCGAACCTCGTCCGCGACCACGGCAAAACCACGGCCCTGCTCGCCGGCCCGGGCGGCTTCGATGGCAGCGTTGAGCGCCAGCAGGTTGGTCTGTTCGGCAATGCCGCTGATGGTTTTGACGATCGTGCCGATCACCAGCGACTGCTCGTTCAGCGCCTCGATACCTTCGCCGGCGGCTTGCATGTGCCGCGACAAATCACGCATCACGTTCACCGCTTCGGTGACCACCGTGGTGCCCCGTTGCGCGGTGCTGTCGGTTTGTTGCGAGGTGCTGTAAGCGATGCTGGCCGCGTCGGCAACCGCCTGCTCGCGGTTGACCTGATCAGTAATCACCGTGGCGAACTTCACCACTTTGTACAGTTTGTCGTTGGCATCAACCACCGGGTTGTAGGACGCTTCCAGCCACACCGTACGACCATGGCTGTCGATACGCTTGAAGCGGCCAGCGACAAACTCACCGCTGTTCAAGCGCCGCCAGAAGTTCTGGTACTCGGCGCTGTTGTACTCATCCGGGGCGCAGAATGTGCGGTGATGTTTGCCTTTGATCTGCGCCAGGCTGTAACCCATGCCGTTGAGGAAGCGATCATTGGCGCTGAGCACATTGCCGTTGAGGTCGAACTCGATCACGGCGGTAGAGCGCACCAGCGCGCCGATCAGGTTCTCATGCTCGCGGGAGGCTTCGATGGTGCGGGTCAGGTCGCTGGCGTAGAAGGAGATGTGTCTGATCCGGCCATCGGACGAGCGCACCGGTTGCACGATGGAACGCAGCCACGCCTCGTCGCCATTGCCGCGCAACAGGCGCACGGCGCCGGCAAAATGCTCGCCACGGCTCATCGAGTTTTTGAAGCGCTGATGGAATTCGTCGGTTTTGACGTGGGCCGGCACGATGTCTTCAATTGCCCGGCCGACCAGGTCCTGGCTCTTGTAGAACATTTCATCGAGAAAATTCTGGTTGACCGAACGAATCCGCCCGTCGGGCTCAAGGGTCAGCGCGAGCATTTCGCTTTCCAGGCTTTCCTTCACTTGTACAAGGCTGGAAAGTTCTTCGCGCAGAGCGGCCAGCTCTTGTTTCAAGCGTTTATTGAACATGGGAAAGCACCGATGGCAGGGTAGTTAGCGGATACAACCTAGCCATCGGCCTTGCACAGCTTTTCTGAAGCCAGCGCCAGACCCGTCAGTCGAAAATAATCCGGCGCTTGCGGATCAGGCAGCGCCGGCCGCCTGACACGGTCCGGTACGTGGCATGCGCGCACCGAAATACGCCGCTGTCAGAACTCCCACCGCGCCCATCACTGCACAGAAGAACACGCAGATCCATGGGCTCCACGGCATCAGACCAATCAGCAACAGCGGCGTGATACTTGCCCACGCCGCGTACGCAATGTTGTAGGTGAAGGAAATGCCCGACACGCGAATCCGCGCCGGGAACAACCCGACCATCACCGAAGGCACCGCACCCACTACCCCACAAGCGAGACCGGCGACCGCATAGGCCATGCCGATCCAATGCCCGCCCATGATCAGACAGCCATACAACACGCCAATGCCCAGCGGCAGCAACAGGCTGTAGAGCATGACCGTGCGCCAGGCGCCGATGCGGTCGACCAGCAGACCGGCGGTCACGCAGCCAATGTTGAGAAAGACGATGCCCAAGGCACTGAGGCCGAAGGTGTGGCTGGCGGTCATGCCGAAGGTTTTCTGCATCATGGTCGGGGTGATGACGACGAACACCACCACTGCCGAGGTGAGTACGCAGGTGAGCAACATGGCCGGGAGCATGGCCAGACGATGTTCACGCAGCACCGTGCGCAGCGGCAGCTCGACCCGCGCCTCGCGTTGCGCCTCCATGGCCATGAACACCGGGGTTTCGCTGAGCCAGCGGCGCAGATAAACGCCCACCACGCCGAACACGCCGCCGAGCAGAAACGGATAGCGCCAGGCGTAATCGAGTATTTCCGCAGGCGTGAACACCTGCGCAAGGAAGGTCGCGGTAAGTGCGCCGATCAAGTAACCGAAGGTCAGGCCGGCTTGCAGGAAACCGAGGGCGTAACCGCGATGGCCGACAGGCGCATGCTCGGCGACGAACACCCAGGCACTTGGCACTTCACCACCCACCGCAGCGCCTTGCAGGATGCGCAGCGCCAGCAACAGCAAGGGCGCGAAATAGCCGATCTGCGCGTAGGTCGGCATGATCCCGATCAGCAGACACGGCAGCGCCATCATCAGGATGCTCAGGCTGAAGACCTTCTTGCGGCCCAGACGATCGGCGAAATGCGCCATCAGAATCCCGCCCAGCGGCCGCGCCAGATAACCGGTGACGAAGATGCCGAAGCTTTGCAGCAAACGCAGCCACTCGGGCATTTCCGGCGGGAAGAACAACTGACTCAGGGTCAGTGCGAAGAATACGAAAATGATGAAATCGTAGATTTCCAGCGCCCCGCCGAGCGCCGCAAGGCCGAGGGTCTTGTAATCGGCACGGCTGAACGGCGCCGGTCGGGCTGGAGAATTGGCAGTCATGACAAAGAACTCAGGCATCGGCAAAAACCAAGGCGCTCATGGTCTACGCAAAAGCGCGGATCGACAACCCGTCAGACCATAGTCTCGGTTTGCGAAAACCTGCTCAACAAATGGGCGGCGCTTGATTTACTGTTAGCGCCTGTCCAACGGACCACGCCAACACCGACCAGCCGCCCATGTGGGAGCGAGCCTGCTCGCGAAAGCGTCAGTTCAGACAACCTGATGCTGAATGTGCCGACGTCTTCGCGAGCAGGCTCGCTCCCACAGGGGTCTCTGTGGCTGTCGAGCCGGGCGACTGCTCCCACGGATCAAAATAACCATAAAAAATCCGAGGTACTTCCCGTGGCCGTTGATATCGAAGATAGCCGCTCCGCGCGCTTTGCCCTGCGCTGTTCCAGTTTTGCCGAACGCTGGTTTCCCGACTCCTGGGTGTTCGCCGCATTGGCCGTGATCATCGTTGCGCTGGCCACTCTGGCCATGGGCGCCAAACCCACCGCTGCAGCGATGGCCTTCGGCGACGGCTTCTGGAGCCTGATCCCGTTCACCATGCAGATGGCCTTCGTGGTGATCGGCGGTTACGTCGTCGCGAGCTCGCCGCCCGCGGTCAAGCTGATCGACAAACTGGCACGCATCCCGAAGAACGGCCGCTCCGCCGTGGCCTGGGTAGCGCTGATCTCGATGGTCGCCTCGCTGCTCAATTGGGGTCTGTCGCTGGTATTCGGCGGGCTGTTGGTACGCGCCCTCGCCCGCCGCACCGACCTGAAAATGGATTACCGCGCGGCCGGTGCTGCGGCATACCTGGGACTTGGCGCGGTGTGGGCGCTGGGCTTGTCATCGTCAGCCGCACAGTTGCAGGCCAACCCGGGCAGCCTGCCGCCGTCGATCCTGTCGATCACTGGCGTGATCCCGTTCACCGAAACCATTTTCCTCTGGCAATCCGGGGTCATGCTGCTGGCGCTGATCGTGATCTCGATCATCATCGCCTACGCCACCGCGCCCGGGCCGAATTCGGCACGCGACGCCAAGGCCTGCGGCATCGACCCGGCGTTCAACCTGCCGCCGCTGCAACCGCGCACTCGCCCCGGTGAATGGCTGGAACACAGCCCGTTGCTGATCATTGTGCTGGTGCTTCTGGCGGCGGGATGGCTGTTCCACGAGTTCTCGACCAAACCCGCGATCACTGCAATTTCCGGCCTGAACACCTACAACTTCCTGTTCATCATGCTCGGCGCGCTGTTGCACTGGCGCCCGCGCAGCTTCCTCGATGCGGTGGCCCGTGCGGTGCCGACCACCACTGGCGTATTGATCCAGTTCCCGTTGTACGGCTCGATCGCCGCGCTGATGACCACGGTCAAAGGCGCCGACGCGCAAACCCTCGCGCATCACATCTCGACCTTCTTCGTCAGCATCGCCTCCCAGGACACCTACGCGCTGCTGATGGGCGTCTATTCGGCGATTCTCGGTTTCTTCATCCCGTCCGGCGGCGGTAAATGGATCATCGAAGCGCCCTACGTGATGCAAGTCGCCAATGACCTGCAATACCACCTCGGCTGGGCAGTGCAGATCTACAACGCCGCCGAAGCCTTGCCGAACCTGATCAACCCGTTCTACATGCTGCCGCTGCTGGGCGTGCTCGGGTTGAAGGCGCGGGACTTGATAGGCTTCTCGTTCGTGCAACTGCTGGTGCACACGCCACTGGTGCTGCTGCTGTTGTGGGCGCTGGGGACGACATTGGCGTATACGCCGCCGGTGATGCCGTAGCAAAAACGAGCCAGGCCTGTGGGAGCGAGCGCTCGCTTGCACAGGTCTGGCGTGGAAATCATGAAATCCATACTCAACCGCTTTTCTGTCAAACACCACTGATCCACTATGAAGCGCCCCCAAATCGAGGGGAACCCACGCTGAAAAGGATCTGAGCATGTTCAAACTCGCAGGACTTACCCTCGTTGCACTGACGCTAAGCGCCGCCGCTCACGCCGATGTCGACGTGAAACTGGGCAGCACCGAGCGCGTCACCCGGCTCTTCGCCTACCCCAACAATTGCAGCGTGATCTGCTTTCGCAACTGGACGCTGGAGCAGACCGTTGCTCACTATCTGAGTCAGAGCGTCCAGCGCGACGGTTACGCCGATGCCAAGGTGCTGGTGAAGACCGACAACGATCAGCTCTACGCCGAGATCACCGGAGTGCCGGACGGCTATGACAAGCCGCTGTCGGCGTTGCTCGACGCCGGCGATCTGGCTTATGCCGGCGCCAGCAAGCTGAATGCCGATGGCAAATGGGCCTATAGCTGGTATCTGTTCCTGCCGTTGGGCATGGCCCTGGAAAATCGTAAAAGCGTCGAGTTGCTGCACTTCCCGCCTGACTACTCCCTGACCCAGGCGCAGGACTACCTGCGCTCGAACACCACCGATCGCTGGGCGACTTTGCTGACCGATAACGGCATCCCTGCCGGGCAGACGCCGGCTTACCAGACCATCATCGACATCGCCCCGATTGCCGCGCCGTCCAATGCTGGCGGGGATCTGGAGGACGTCTACGACTACTTCAAGGATTACCAGACCACGCTGGTCAAGCAGTTCAGCCAGACCGCCAGCGGCACGACGCTGCCGATGGTTGCGTTCGGGGCGCCGGTGCGCAACTGGATCAAGGAACAGTATGGGCCGACGGTGGGCGTATTGGGGCTGGCAAGCATCAGTCCGAGCGAAGGGGTGAACATGCCGGTGCTCGGCTCGAATCATCCGAGCTATATCTGGTACGCGGCCGATCCGAAGAGCTATACCGGCGACGATGCCCAGGCCAAGGCTGACGCGGCGGGCCTGAAAGTCATGAGTCAGGATCTGAGCGCGGCCTGCTGGCAGGCCGGGATGGGCAGCAAACCGGGCAGCGATGCGCAGACCACGCTGAACAGCTGCATGCAGACATGGCAGGTGACGCAAAAGGTCAAAACCTGCGAGTTGTTCTATACCTCGATTCGCGATCTCAGCGCCGAACAAGCCGCTGCCAAGTGCGCAACGCCACCGGTCAAGACGCAACTGCAACAGCTGAAAGCGCCACTGCCTGCCGCCGCCGTGCCCGCACCTGCTTTGTAATCGTTGCCGCAGTAACCCCGTGTCAGCCAATGCTGACGCGGGGCAACGGTGATCGCGCCTGTCAGGTTTGACAGTAGACCGGTACCTTCATTTGCGCGACGCTTGGATCCAATCATGCTTGGCCTGGCGAGGCATGGGCACAACCCGGAGGCAACACTCAACAACAAGGATCGTTATGAACAACCAAGCCATGGGCCGGCACCTGCCGCGCGACACAGAAGGCATCTATCCGTTCGCCGGACTTCCGGTGCGGCTGGGCTTTCCATCCTGCCAGGACTTTCAGATCATCCACGACGAACACGGCATCGCCACGGCAGTGGTCGCGCGCCGCGAATTCTTGCGTATCAGCCGAATGTGCCGGGTGTCAGGGCAATTGCTGCCCTATCGCTGTCGACAGACCCGGCAGTTGCAAACCGGCATTCACGTTTACGATCCGCGCTTTTGCGGGGTGCTGGAACACGCCTGCGACCCGAATGTATTTCTCGACATGAGCGAGTTGTGGCTGTGGGCCTTGAAAGATATCCACAGTGGCGAACATCTAAGCATCGATTACGCATCGACCGAAGACAAACTACTACGCCAGTTCGCCTGTGATTGCGGCTCGTCGCGCTGCCGTGGCTGGATCACCGGTTACGACGAACCACCCACGCCTGAAGGACAGCGCTTTTTACAGCGCTGGCGTCACGCGGGGCTAGGTTGAAGTGACGGCTATGGCGCGCCGACAGGGCGCAAACGATATTGCGGCGGCAACTGCTCGAAACCACTGATGGTGGTATTGAGACTTTTCCAGCGGCCATCCTTGATCCCGTAGATGCAGCCGTGGATCGACAGGGGCTGGCCGCGATGCCAGGCGTTCTGGATGATGCTGGTGTGCGCGACGTTGGCCACTTGCTGGATCACGTTGAGTTCGCACATGCGGTCGACCTGCTCTTCTTCGGTCGCCAGCTTGGCCAGCTCTTCGCGCTTTTCGTAATAAAGATCGCGGATCGAGCGCAGCCAGCCGTCGATCAGGCCGAACTGGCGATCCTGCATCGACGCGCGCACACCGCCGCAGCCGTAGTGGCCAGTGACGAGGATGTGTTTGACCTTGAGCACATCAACTGCGTACTGGATCACCGACAGGCAGTTGAGGTCGGTGTGCAGCACGACGTTGGCCACGTTGCGGTGCACGAACAGATCGCCCGGCAGCATACCGACGATTTCGTTGGCCGGTACGCGTGCGTCGGAGCAGCCGATCCATAGATATTCCGGAGTCTGCTGGCGCGCCAGTTTGGCGAAGAAATCCGGGTCTTCCTTGGTGATCGCGTCAGCCCAACGCTCGTTGTTATCAATCAGGTCTTGTAGATCGTGCATGGATAAGGCCTCAAGAAAGATGCGCAGGTTTGATAGACGACCACCCGTCGAAGTCACGCCACCAGCGCAAAGTGTTTTCGTTGGAATTCTCGCGCGCCCGGTGAGTCCACTCAGTAAGGCCCACACTATGAGGAATTGCCATGACTGATTCACGACGCCCTTATGATGCGGTGCAACCGGAACCCATCGATGATAACGAAGACCGCATGGGCTCGGTGCACGAGTTGGATTTCGACGACGAAGAGCCCAGCGCGAAGATCGGTGATGAGCTGCCCGAGCGTGAACGTGAACAATTGATGCCGGCTGAGCGAGTGCGTGAGGCGGGCATGACCGGGGCCTCGGTGGATGATCACCAGCCGACTGATGATGACCTGAGCCCGGAAACGTTGATTCGCGAGGATGGTGCGCGCGATGCCGAGGAAGTCGGCGAAGGCAATCCGGCGGATTGGGATTTGAGCGAGGTCGGTGAAAACGACATCGGCGGCGGTGACGGGCTGGATGAAGCGGAACTGGCGGATCTGGATCCGCTGGATGGCAAGCGCTGATCAGCTGAGTTTAAACTCGCTCCCTGTAGGAGCTGCCGAAGGCTGCGATCTTTTGACTTTTTTTGCAAAATCCAAATCAAGATCAAAAGATCGCAGCCTTCGGCAGCTCCTACAGGGCCTCAGTCAACCAGGGTACAGGCCATCACTACCGCATCCTCACGCCCGCCCACCGCCGGATAATAATCGCGACGCCGACCGATCTCGTTGAAGCCATACCGCTCATACAACCTGAACGCAGAAGTATTGCTGTCGCGCACTTCGAGAAAGCACTCCCGAGCCTCGGCCGCATACGCACGCGACATCAAATGCTCAAGCAACGTCAGCCCCAGTCCACGCCCCTGATTTTCCGGCTTGACGGTGATATTGAGCAGGTGCGCCTCATCAAGAATGATCTGCACCACACCGTGGCCCACCTGCTGCTGCCCCTCGAACATCAGCCAGATCTGGTATTTGCCCAGGCCATCGAGAAAAATCCCCCGGGTCCACGGATGGCTGTACGCGGCGTATTCGATCTTCAACACAGCGTCCAGGTCCGCCTCGGTCATCGGGCGAAAGGTTACAGCCTCACTCATCGGATTGTTTCCAGCGCGCCATCAGCCGACGCATGGCTTGCCACACAGCGGCCTTGCGCTGTGGCTCTTCCATTAACAGTTCCAGGCCGGGAATCGCCCAGGCCAGGCCCAGACCTTCGATCTGCAATTCACTATTGAACGCTTCGGCGTCCGCCTCCCCGGCAAATTTCACCGCCGGCAGGCCGATCAGCCACAGACAGGCGCAGGGCGCCGCTTCCATCTGCACCGAGAGAAAACCCTGCACGAAGTCGCGCGCCGCTTCCGGCCCCTGATCCAGCGTGCCGCGATTGAGCCACGGCCAGCGCACAGGTTCGCCGACGATTTGCGGCGCATCCGGCAGACCGGCGGCGCGCAGCATGTCCTTGAGCAGCAGGTAGGCCGGATCGCGACTTTGAAACGCTTCGCCTGTGGGTAACTCGACCAGCAGCAGGCAGCGCCCGGCGCGCAGCAGTTGCAGGGCGAACCGCGGCGGCGGCACTGGCGCAGGCTTGACCACCACCGGCGTGTCGTCGACTTCCTCCACCGGTTTCGCGCCGTTGCGGGTACTGGCCAGCGACGGACGCGGCACTTCGATTTTCGGCCGCTCGACCTGACGCGCGGCAGGCTGCGCCGGTGCTTGGGCCAGAGGCGCCGGAGCAACCGGCACCTCAAGCTCAGGCTCGGGCATCTCCAGCAGCTCGGGCCGCGACGGTGCGGCGAAAGGCAGTTCGGTGCGCGGCAGCCAGTTGACCACCTGCATGGCGTTCAAATAGGCGCGGCGGCGGGACTCGATAAGCAAAGGTCGGCCACTTGTGGATAACAGAAAGTGCGCTGATTCTACCGCCCTTCGCGCAAGATCGCTTGCTGTTGATCGACAGCCTGCGCTGCACCGCGCCGCTGCGCTTTGGGCAAAGAATGCGACAGCCCGTCCCGAGAGTGAATCGCCGCGCCTGTGATGCAGTACAATCGCCGCTTTTAATCGCCAACCAGCCGGCCATTCCGATGATCGAACCCAAGCGCGTCTTGCGCGCCCTCGCTGAACACTGGGCACTTCTGGAGCCACTGTGCGAGCACTTCGACCAAGGCACCCTGAGCCTCAACGAACTGCGCACGCAACTGGCCGCCCAACAACTCGACAGCACGCCGCAGGACATCACCAGCCTGCTCGACGTGTGGATTCGCCTCGATATTCTGGTTCCGGTGGCGAAAAGCCCGAACCGTTTCGAGCTCAACGCGCAGATCCACGACTTCCTCGCCTACCTGCGCCGCGAACACCGCCTCGGTCTGTGCCTGGAAATCGAAGCCTATCTGCGTCACCTTGAGCGTCTGGCCGGTTATATCCAGGACGCTTTCGACGTTCGTGATGGCAACGATCTGGCGCGCCAGCTGCGCTTGCTCGACATGCGCGTGCGCGACGTACTGAAGAAACTCGACAACGATGAACAGGCCCTGGTGGCAGTCGCCGAACGGGCGAAGACCAGCGACCGGCAGATTCCGCTGCGTCAGCGTTACGCCGAAGTGCTGGCGACGTGGGACGAATACGTCGAGCCGATGATTGATCTGGTCAACGCCGACGGCGCCTTCGAACAAGGCGTGCGCAAGGTCGAAACGGTGCTACTGAAGATGCTCAGCGAACAGCAGCGCCTCGGCCATCTGGTCGATGACGACATGCTCCTGCGCACCCACGCGCGCATCCTCGAAATGCAGACCAGCGCGCAACTGACCCTGCGCCATGCCCGCGAACTGCTGCTGCCGTTGCGTGAAGAAGCGCGTCGGCACAACGCCGTGACCCGTGGCGCCGCACTGGCGCTGGCGGCGATCCGGCGTAAAGGCATCGACGCCGTGCCGCAAGCGGCGATGCCGCTGTTCACCCGTCCGCAAAGCACCTTCCTCGGCAGCGCCAGTCAGGTCGAAGCCTACGTCTATGCGCTGGCGCGTTTCGAGCCGAAACCGGCGCGCTTCCCCAAGGCGCACAAAACCCAGAAGGCGGGCGACGCGCCACGAGCCCCCCGCACCGTGCGCGAGATGGTCGATCGTTGCGAAGAATCGTTGCCGATGCCGGACCTGATGACCTGGCTGCTGGAGCAGGAACCGGATGGCGCCACCGACGAATTGCTTTATTGGTTCTCGCGCCTGTCGCGGGAAAAACGCTTCAAGCGCGAGCGTCTGGAACGCCGCGAATACCACACTCACGAGCACCAGGTCAGCCTGCGCTCCTTCGCCCTGCTCTCGGCCAGCGACACCGCCGCCGAGGATTCTGCGAGCATCCCAAATGCATCTTGATCTTTCCGAACTGTCGCAACTGGCGCCGATTTTCCGCGAGTTGTTCAAGGGTTACCACGTCAGCCGCCGTGATCCCGAGCTGTACGCACAACTGTCGAATTTCCAGGACCAGTACCGGACGCTGTTCAAGGCGTTGGGCTTTGAACTGGTCTGCGACACCCGTGGTTTCTACTACTTCGTGCCGGACATGGCCGCCGCAGCGGTGAACAAGACCGCCCAGCGTCTGGCGCTGTTCACCTTCATCCTCGTCGAGCACTTGGCCGATCAGGGCCGCGACCCGATTGCCGTGCTCGACGGCGGCAGCCTCGGCCGCGAAGAATTGCCGTCGCTGCTGGACAAGTACCGCGACCTGTTCATTCAGGCCGAAGTGCAGACCGTCGAAGAACTCGAAGAAAAAATCATGCGCCGCATGACCCAGCTTGGTTTTGCCGGCGAAGAAAACGGTGTCTACCGCTTCCTGCCGCCGATGCACCGTTTCCTCGACGTGTGCCTGTCGGTACAACAGGACCGCGATCTGGCGGCCAGCGTCCACAGCGTTCTGCCGCTGCCGGCGCCGGTGCTGATCGACGAAGAAGCCGAAGCGAAATTCCTCGAAACCGACGATCCGCTCGATCTTTCCGAATTTGAAGAAGAAAGCGAAGAAGACGCACTGGCCCGCGCCATTGCCGAAGAACAGGAGTCCGATGCATGAGCCAGGAACGCTACGGCATCCGCCGCTTTGCCCTTTTGAACACCGCCGGTTACAGCCTCGGCCTGTTCCCGCTGGAAGAACCGCTGTCGGTTTACGGCGCGAACAACCTCGGCAAATCGGCGTCGATCAACGCGCTGCAGTTCCCGATTCTGGCGCGCATGTCGGACATGAGTTTCGGCAAGTACAGCCTGGAACAATCGCGGCGTTTCTACTTCGCCTCCGACACCAGTTACATCCTCGTCGAAGTCAACCTGCCCCACGGCCCCCACGTGATCGGCGTGGTCGGTCGCGGCCCGGGCGGCGGTTTCGGGCACCAGTTCTTCGCCTACGCCGGCAAGCTCGATCTGGCCCACTACCAGAAAAACGACACCTGCCTGCGCCAGAAAGAACTGTTCAGCAATCTCGAAAAAGAAGGCCTGAAAGCCTACGAACTCAAGCCGGATGAACTGCGCCGCTTGCTGGTTGGCGGCCACACTTCGATCCCGCTCGACCTGACGCTGATCCCGCTGCGCTCCACCAGCGAGCAGAGCCTGAAGACCTTCCGCGCGCTGTTCATCAACCTGCTGCACATGCGCGAAATCACCGCGGCCAAGCTCAAGCAACTGTTCCTCGATGCCTTCGAGCACAGCCTGCGTTCGGGCAGCGTTGATTACATCGCCGCGTGCGAAGAAGCCTTCCGCGATGTGCGGCGCATGGAGCAGGACTACAACTCGCTGGTCGCCGCCGGCCCATTGGTTGAAGCGCTGGCCAACGGCGTGAAACAGCGCGACGTGCTGCGCGGCAAATTGCATCGCCTGTCACCGCTGCTCGACTCGTTGCTCGGCACTTGGTCGGACTACGCCACGGCGCGCAAGGAAGAGCTGACCATCCAGGCCGAGCACTACCGTCGCGAGCAGGACGATCTGCAGAACGATCAGCGCGGCGGCACCCAGGAACTGATGCGTCTGGAGCGGGAGATTTCCGGCATTCAGCGCTGGCTCGGTGAGCTGTCGGTGCTGAAGAACCGCTTCGCCCTGGTCGATGACGTCAAAGTGCTCGAGCAACAATTGCTCGCCGCCAAGGATGCTCACGATGAACTGGCCGGTGCCCTGGCGCAGTCGCGTCAGTTCAGCGCCGAAGACCTCGAAGAGCGTCTGCGCGATCTGGAAAAACGCCTGAAGTCGGTGAAGCAACAACTCGATCACGCCGACAACAACAGCTACGCCCGCCTGCGCGAAGAGTTCTCGCAACAGGACGTCGAACGCCTGATGCGTCTGTTCAATAGCGCGCTGTTCAGCCTGCCGCTGGGCGAGCACGGCATCACCCTCGATGAGAACGGTCAGTGGGTCAAATCGGTCGAGCTGATACTTGATGGCTTCAAGGGCGAGCGCTTCGAAGTGCCGGGCCTGTCGATCGACATCTCGCACATTGAGCCGCCGGCCCTGCAAGCGCTGGCCGACCGTGCCGCGTTGCGCGATCAGAAGGAGCGTCTGGAAAAAGAGCTCAAGCAACTGAAAACCCAGCAAGCCGTGGCCGCCGACCGCGCCGCGAGCAAGACCCAGACCGAGGCGCTGTATCAGCAGGTGCTGGACGCGCAGAAGGCGCTGGAAGATTTCCGTCGCACCCAGACACTGAGCGCCGAAGAAGGCGACAAACTCGAACAACTGGCGCAGATGGAAGCCGCGCAGGACGAACTCAAGCGCTCCAGCGATGCCTTCACCGAGCGCGTCCAGCAACTGTCGGCCAAGCTGCAACTGGTCGGCCGGCAGATCGCCGATATGGAGGCCAAGCAACGCACCCTCGACGATGCCTTGCGTCGTCGTCAGTTGCTGCCGGCGGATCTGCCGTTCGGTACGCCGTTCATGGATCCGGTCGATGATTCGATGGACAACCTGCTGCCGCTGCTCAACGACTATCAGGACAGCTGGCAGGGTCTGCTGCGTGCCGATGGGCAGATCGAGGCGCTGTATGCGCAGGTCCGTCTCAAAGGCGTGGCCAAGTTCGACAGCGAAGACGACATGGAGCGGCGTCTGTCGCTGCTGATCAACGCTTACGCACACCGCACCGATGAAGCGCTGACCTTGGGCAAGGCGCGGCGCGCGGCGGTCACCGATATCGCCCGCACCCTGCGCAACATCCGCAGCGACTACGACAGCCTCGAGCATCAACTGGCGCTGTTCAACCGCGAGATCAACAAGCGCCAGGTCTCCAACCTGCAGAGCTTCCGCATCGTCCTCGCGCCGAACAAGGAAGCGCTCAAGCACATCGACCAGATCATCCACAGCGCCGGCCAGTATGAGGAAGGCGAAACACTGTCGGTGTTTGACCTCAGCCAGAGCGCCGAGCAGGACAACAAGAACGAAGAGGCCAAGGAATATCTGGCGCGGCTGGTGGCAGCGAACCACAACCAGCTCGGCCTCAAGGACTTGTTCGAACTGGCTTTCGAGATCACCAAGGTCAACGGCCAACCGGTGATCCACACCGACATCGACGGCGCGGCGTCCAACGGCACGACCATGACCATCAAGGCGCTGACCAACATGTACTTGTTGCTGCACTTGATGGATCGCGACCTGGCCGGCCGCGTGCGTCTGCCGTACTACCTCGACGAGGCGGCGGACATCGACGAGAAGAACCAGGCGGCGTTGCTGGAAACCAGTCTGCAACTGGGCTTCGTGCCGATTCTGGCGAGTGTGAAGCCGCAAGTCTGCGCCAGTGTCGCGATCGACCTGGAAGGCGGCAGCGGCCCGGCGGGGATCTACATCGATGAGGCGGACTGGAAGTACATTCGCCGCCATGATGTGGTCAAGGCCACGCTGAATGTGCAGGCCGATGAGCCGGAGCTGGATGCGGTTTGATCGGCTTTAGCTGAAGGCAAAAAAAGGGCCGCGATCTGATGGGATCGCGGCCCTTTTTTATGGTCTGGATTTGATGTTGATGTGGCTGGCCCTTTCGGGAGCAGGCTCGCTCCCACAATTGGAATGCGTTCCCCTGTGGGAGCGAGCCTGCTCGCGAAGACGTCTCAACAGACGCCACTATTTACCGAGCTGAATCTTCGGCGCCCAGGTCAGCCATTCATCCTCGAATTTGTCGAACAACGGGAACGTCTGCTCCGCCCGCGCCGGATTGCCCATGCGCTCGCCATCCGGGGTGGCGAAGGCAATCCCGCCCTGAATCAGTGTCTCCAGCGACTCGGTGCGCACCGTCACGCCCTTGAACAACCCATAATCGAAGCCCACGCCGCTGGTGTTCCAGAAGCGGCTGCCGCTGCGCACCAGTGGCGCGTACTTCGGCTCGATCAGGATGTGCACCAACACACGGTCAGCTGTCTGGCCCAATTCATAACCGGTCACCTTTCCGACGGTGATCTCACGGTAGGTCACTGGTACGCCAGGCTTAAGCGAACCACGACGTGCGGCGCTCAACACCAGACTCAGACCCGCTTCTTGCTTGGTGACTTCCGGCGCCTCGGCCAAGGCAACGAAGTTCTTCTGCGGGCCGAGATTCTTCGCCGCCGGCTGGACTTCGATGTATTTACCGGTGACCAGCGTTTCCAGATTCTGCGTCTTGATCAGGCCCAGCTCCGGCTTGACCACCCAGAACTGACTGCCGACTCGCGCAATCTTTTCCGGTACTTCGGTGATGCGTGCGGTGAGGATTACCGACTGCATGTCATCGGTCAGATCGACGCTTTCAATCTTGCCGACATCGAGCCCCTTGAAACGTACCGGCGTACCGCTGCTCAAGCCGTCAGCGCGATCAACCTTGATCGTCACTACCGCGCCTTTCTTGTTTGCCTCATCGTGGTCGGCGAACAGACGGAAGCGCGGTATGCGTTTCTTCAACGGCGCATTGGCTTGCGGCGTTTCGAACGCGATACCGCCGGCCATCAGGGTTTGCAAAGATTCACTCTTGACCTGAATGCCGCCGGTCAAGCCACCCGTGAGGGTAATGCCGCTGACATTCCAGAAACGCGTCGAGGCGTTGACCAGGTTTTCGTATTCCTTCTCGATGTGCACGCCGATGACCAGCTGCTTCTTGGTTCGGGAGAACTGGTAGCTCTGCACCGAACCGACCTTGACCTGCTTGTACAGAATCGGACTGCCGACATCGATCGAACCCAGCGAATCGGTAAACAACACCAGATGCAGGCCCGGCGAACGCAGATCCAGCGGCGGTGCTTTCGGTCGCGCCTCGAACTCGCGTTTCGGCGCAGCGCCTTTGTCGCCCGGACGCACGGCGATGTAGTTACCTTTCACCAGCGCTTCCAGGCCGGTAATACCCGCCAGGGAAATCGACGGTTTGACCACCCAGAACTGCGTGCCCTCAACCAGATAGTCTTCGGCCAACGGATCAAGGGTCAGCTCGGCTGTTGCACTGTTCAGGTCCGGATCGACTTTGAGCGCTTTCAGGTTGCCGACCTGAATGCCTTTGTACATCACCGGTGTGCGACCCGCCTGCAGGCCCTCGAAATCACTGAGTTTGACCTTCACGCGAATCCCGGCGGCGGCGGCGTCGAAGTCTTCATAGAGACGGAACGGCAGGCTCGGATCGGTCGCTGGGCTGTCCTTGCGATTCTCCGGCGTGGCGAAGGCGATGCCCCCAGCGACGATGCTGGCCAAGGACTCGCTACGGACTTTCACTCCGGACAGGTTGGCGTCGATGCTGATGCCGCTGGCGTTCCAGAAACGTGTGTGTTTGCGCACCAGTTTGGCGTAAGTCGGCTCGATGAACACTTTCAGTTCAACGGTGCTCTGATCCTCGGAAAGCACGTAGCTTTTGACCTGACCGACCTTGATCTGCTTGTAGAACACCGGGCTGCCGCGATTCAGCGAGCCAAGGCGATCGGCCTTGATGGTCAGGTGCAGACCGGGCTTGGCGTCGGACAGCGGCGGTTCTTCGGCGAGTGCCTTGAACTTGCGCACGGGCTCGCCTTCACCGGGACTGATCGCGACATAGTTACCCGAGACCAGCGTTTCCAGACCAGTGATACCGGCCAGGGTCACGCTCGGTTTGACCAGCCAGAACCGCGTGCTGGTCTTCAGGTACTGCTCGACGTCCTTGTTCATTTCGATGGTGGCGATCACCCCTTTGGAGTTGCCCTCATCGTCGAGCTTGAGCGTCTTGACCTTGCCGACCGGCATGCCTTTGTAGACCACTTCAGTCTTGTTGGCCTGGATGCCTTCGCCGCTTTCAAAGCGCACCTGAATCTCGATACCAGTCTCGGAATAAGCACGCCAGCCGAGCCAGCCGCCGATGATCAAAGCGATCAGCGGCAGCACCCAAATGGCCGACCAGTTTGAAGCCGGTCGGGTTTTCGCTACAGGCAAATCAGTCATGGTCGTCGTCCGACTCCGTGTTATCCCAAATCAGTCGGGGATCGAAAGTTACTGCGGCGAGCATCGTCAGAATCACCACAGAGGCGAAGGCGACGGCGCCCAAATTGGCTTCGACACTGGCTATCCGGCCGAAGTTAACGACCGCCACGAGAATGGCGATCACGAAAATATCGAGCATCGACCAGCGGCCAATGAACTCGATGAATCGGTACATCCAGATGCGCTGACGGGCCGACAATGGCTGCCGGCGCTGCACGGAAAACAGCAACAACGCGATGCCGACCAGTTTGAACGTGGGCACCAGAATACTGGCGATGAACACCACGCTCGCGATCGGAATCATGCCGTGCTGCACCAGTTCAATCACGCCGGACATGATGGTGCTCGGTTCACCCTGGCCCAGGGAGCTGACCGTCATGATCGGCAAGACGTTGGCCGGAATATAGATAATGGCTGCCGTGATCAACAGCGCCCAGGTACGGGTCAGGCTGTTGGGGCGGCGAGCGTGAACCTGCGCGCCGCAGCGGGTACAGCTCTGCTCATCGACGTCAGCTTCCTGCTTGTTCAGTTCGTGGCATTCGGTGCACACCAGAATGCCCGCATCAATCGCCCGCATGGGCATCCTCTCCTGATAATGCCTGCCAGATCTGATGCGGTGACATCACCACCTCCAGCCAGACTTGTACCAACAACAAGCCAATGAAACATGCCAGCCCGAGGCCGACGGTGATGGCTGCCATATCCGCCAGCTTTACGATCGCGACAAGGACGCCCATGAGGTAGACCTCGAGCATGCCCCAGTCTCTGAGGTGGTGGTAAATACGATAGAGCAACAAGCCATAACTACGGCCGACATTGAAGCGGATCGTCAGTAGGACAAACAGCTGGCACAACAACTTGAGTAACGGTATGGCCATGCTGCAAAGGAAGACGACAATCGACACTCCTTGCATATCGGTGTTGAACAGACCGACCACGCCACTCCAGACCGTATCCTGCGAAGATTGCCCGAGGATATTGAGTTGCATGATGGGTAAAAAGTTTGCCGGTACGTAAAGTAATAATGCCGCAATCACCAGCGCGAGGCTGCGCTGCACCACGTTATGGCGATGGGCATACAGTTCGTAACCACAGCGCGGGCAGAGCGCTTTCTCACCATGGGCAAGTGTCGGCTTGCGCATCAGCAGGTCGCACTCGTGGCACGCTATCAAGTCTTCCAGCGGTAAATCTGACAGCCCGGGGGCGTCAACCGATTCTGACATACAGGCTCTGACTCCGATAAAGATGGGGCTATTCTAGTGTTCTGCTTCGAAAATAACTGTGCAATTTTGTTCGCCATAGCGCTGAAAACTTTTTCCCAGGCAAAACAAAACCCCAACTGCTTTCGCAATTGGGGTTTCGGAATTTAATCTTGACGATGACCTACTCTCACATGGGGAAACCCCACACTACCATCGGCGATGCATCGT
>Ga0308168_1001002_pt1 | contig 28171 bp, 28 predicted proteins | sample PhyCR2_FD_202133 | JGI IMG/M metagenome (GOLD analysis project Ga0308168, IMG submission 202133) | Phyllosphere microbial communities from UC Gill Tract Community Farm, Albany, California, United States - DLSLRC.R2 | ecosystem: Host-associated > Plants > Phyllosphere > Unclassified | place: USA...
TGTCGTGCTGGGAGTCGATGCGGCTTTTCATCACGCGGTCGGTACGCTCGCAGATGGTGGCCATAATGGTGACAGACTCCAGCGGGTATTTCCCTTTGGCGCTTTCACCAGACAGCATCACAGCATCAGTACCGTCGAGAATGGCGTTGGCAACGTCACCGGCTTCCGCACGGGTAGGGCGCGGGTTTTTGATCATGGAATCGAGCATCTGAGTGGCGGTGATCACCACTTTACGTGCACGGTTACACTTCTTGATCATCATCTTCTGAGCGAAGATCACTTCTTCAACCGGGATCTCAACGCCGAGGTCACCACGAGCGACCATGATACCGTCTGAGGCATCAAGGATTTCGTCGAAGTTGTTCAGGCCTTCCTGGTTTTCGATTTTAGAGATGATCTGGATATGCTCACCGCCATGCGCTTTCAGGTGTTCACGGATTTCCAGCACGTCTGAACGCTTACGGATGAACGAGGCAGCGACAAAATCGACACCCTGCTCACAACCAAAGATCAGATCCAGTTTGTCTTTCTCAGCCAGCGCAGGCAGTTGGATTGACACCCCCGGCAGGTTAACGCCTTTATTCTCACCCAGGTCACCGTTATTCAGCACCTTACATACCACGGTGCTTTCAGTCACGTTGATCACTTCCATGCCGATGAGACCATCGTCAACCAGTACGGTATTACCGATTTTAAGGTCAGCAGCAAAGCCCGGGTAGGTTACCGCCACCGTATCGGCATTACCGATGATGGTCTGGTCGGTGGTGAAGGTAAAGGTCTGGCCCGCTTTCAGGGAGGCATCGTTACCGCCTTCCAGTTTCATGGTGCGGATCTCAGGGCCCTTAGTATCGAGCAGGATTGCCGCCTGATGGCCGCTTTTGCTCATCACTGAGCGCAGATTGGTAATGCGCTGGCCGTGTTCTTCATAATTCCCGTGGGAGAAGTTCAGACGCATCACATTCATGCCGGCATCAAGCAGGTTGGTCAGCATCTCTTCAGATTCGGTTTTTGGACCGATAGTACAAACGATTTTAGTCTTTTTCATGACGATTTATCTATTAAGTTGTGATGGATGATTAAAGATGTATCCCGGCGGTGGATCCACCGGAGGAGAAAATTGGTGTGTTGAGAATGGTGATACAGAGTAAGGATAGGTGACAGAATTAAAGCGTGCAGGGTAAGTGAAGACGCGGTTTCGGCGCAGGCGCAATAAAGTGTTGCGCAACAGGTACTCGTTTTAAAATGAGGGGCAACCATACGCTGAAACCATTCAAGTGAAACAACGTCCCGTATTATAGTCGCTAAGTGTTCGAAAACCAATTAAAAAGCGCGAAATAGCACGCAGGAATGATACGCATCAAGTTCGTTGCGCAAACTGCCAGGGGGGTAAGGTTAATCTTAAAGCCGGGGGAGAAGTCGCTGCCAGGGAGAGTGGTGCGTTCTAGAGGACTCGAACCTCCGACCCCCACCATGTCAAGGTGGTGCTCTAACCAACTGAGCTAAGAACGCGTTTCTTGATCTTTTACGCTGCCAGCCTGTTGGCTGCTTCAGCAACGTATTGGTGCGTCTGAATGGACTCGAACCATCGACCCCCACCATGTCAAGGTGGTGCTCTAACCAACTGAGCTACAGACGCACTGTGCTGTCTGGGTGACAGCGGGGACGAATATTAACGACACCGTGCGCGGCTGGCAAGGAGAAAAAATGATTTTTCCCTCTGATTGCTGCGCATCTGTGCGAAGCGCAGCAATTTTAATCAGCTTAGCGATAAAAACACCAAAAATTAACGTGCTGCGCGGGCCATAATGACGTCTGCGGACTGGCGTTGCAGGCGGCGCATACGCCAAATCATCATGATGGCGGAAGAGGTCAGACCGATAATAAAGCCTGTCCAGAATCCGGCGGGCCCCATAGCCGGTACCACCCAGTCCGTCATTGCCAGCACATAGCCACTGGGTAAGCCAAGCACCCAGTAGGCAACAAAGGTGATGAAGAAGATCGACCGCGTGTCTTTATAGCCACGCAAGATACCGCTGCCAATCACCTGAATCGAGTCCGAGAACTGATAAATCGCCGCCAGGAACATCAGTTGCGCGGCCAGCGTGATCACCTCCGGGTTATCCGTATACAGCAGGGCGATCTCCTTGCGGAAGGTGACGGTGAACAGAGCGGTCAGGCAGGCCATGCCAATACCCACCGCCTGAGCGGTCCATGCCGCTACCCGGGCACCCTCAACCGACCCCTGACCCAGACGGAAACCGACGCGGATGGTCGTGGCCACGCCGAGAGACAGCGGCAGAACAAACATCAGGGAGCTGAAGTTCAGGGCGATCTGATGCCCGGCCACTTTCACAATCCCCATCGGGGACACCAGCAGAGCCACCACAGCAAACAGGGTCACTTCAAAGAACAGCGCCAGGGCAACTGGCAGACCCAGTCCGGCCAGGCGGCGCAGGGCTTTCCAGTCCGGCGGGCTGTAACGCACCGGCAGGTGAATATCGCGCATGGATTTGGCGCGATTAACCCAAGCCTTCATGGCAATAAACATCACCCAGTAAACTGATGCCGTTGCCACGCCGCAGCCAACCCCACCCAGAGCAGGCATGCCGAAATGACCATAAATAAAGATATAGTTGACCGGAATGTTGACCAGCAGACCAAGGAACCCCATGACCATCCCGGGCTTGGTTTTGGACAAACCTTCACACTGGTTACGTGCCACCTGGAAGAACAGATAGCCCGGCGCGCCCCACAGCAGAGCGTGAAGATAGCCAATAGCCTTCGCCGACAGCGCCGGGTCAACATTATGCATGGCGCCAATCAGGTATCCTGCGTTATACAGCACCACCATAATCAGTACGGACACCATACCCGCCAGCCAGTAAGCCTGACGGACCTGGTGGGCAATCCGTTCACGACGGCCAGAGCCGTTAAGCTGGGCGACGACCGGCGTCAGGGCAAGGATCAAACCGTGCCCAAAAAGAATGGAGGGTAACCAGACAGAGGTTCCCACTGCAACGGCGGCCATATCCGTGGCGCTAACGGCACCGGCCATTACTGTATCGACAAAACCCATGGACGTTTGCGCAACCTGCGCAAGGATCACCGGAATAGCCAGGGCTAATAACTGACGCGCCTCTGAGAGGTACTTCTGCACACATACACCTTTTTAATTTTTTCCGTCCCTGTTCACGCAGGCGAGTGACGGCGTAACGTCAGGACGGTAATGGTTTTATTCATGACTCTGCTTAAGAAAAATGGCTTTTAGCGATGATATCAGCAGGGCAGGCGCCCCAGTTTAGTGATAGCAGAGGAAATAGCCAATGTTCTGACAAAAGAATAGCTCTTTGTGTCACGCAATTATGCGGTGCTTTATTTGGCTTTGCTACGATGCCAGGGCAAACTAAGGGCAGAAAAATACATTGATTGAGGCAACAGCTATGTTTACCGGTATTGTGCAGGGCACCGCAGAGGTGCTGGCAATTGACGAGAAACCTAATTTTCGTACCCATGTGATTAAAATGCCGGAAGCGTTATTGCCCGGGCTGGAACTGGGCGCGTCTGTTTCGCACAACGGCTGCTGTCTGACCGTGACCGAGGTAGAGGGCGATCGCGTCAGTTTTGACCTGGTAAAAGAAACGCTGCGTATAACCAATCTGGGCGATCTTCAGGTGGGGGATACGGTGAATGTCGAGCGTGCAGCGAAATTCAGCGATGAGATCGGTGGGCACCTGATGTCAGGTCATATCATGACGACCGCCGAAATCAGTAAAATACTGACGTCTGAAAACAACCGTGAGATCTGGTTTAAGCCGCTGGATGCCAGCCAGATGAAATACATTCTGCATAAAGGGTTTATCGGCATTGATGGCATCAGCCTGACGGTCGGTGAAGTGACGCGGACAAAATTCTGTGTGCACCTGATCCCTGAAACACTGATGCGTACCACCCTGGGTAGCAAGCGACTTGGACATCGTGTCAATATTGAAATCGATCCGCACACCCAGGCGATTGTTGAAACCGTGGAGCGGGTGCTGGCACAGCGTGAGGCTTCATTACTGGCGGCCGCCGCCAGCGAGCTGCGGGATGAGAATCAACAGGATTAGCAATGTAACAGGGCGACAAACGTCGCCCTGTCTTCACAGGCCGGTTTAACGAGCTACCCGTAATCCGCCCTGTTTACCGTGGGTAAAGACCACCTGCCAGAGCTGAATATCACGGGCGCGAAACGCACCGGCGCAGGCATTCAGATAGTAAGTAAACATACGTTTAAAACGTTCGCCATATTTATCTGACAGTTCTGGCCACGCATCCAGAAAACGCTGATACCACTGCATCAGCGTCAGATCATAATCAGCGCCAATATTGTGCCAGTCTTCCATCACAAAAAACGGTTCACTTGCATCTGCAATATGGCGAACCGAAGGCAGACAACCGTTGGGGAAAATATATTTATCAATCCACGGGTCAACATTATTGTCCGTTTTATTCGCCCCGATGGTATGCAGCAGGAAAATACCGTCAGGTTTAAGATTGCGGTTGACGACATCAAAATAGGTGGCGTAATTCTTTGGACCGACGTGCTCAAACATGCCGACCGAGACAATACGATCAAACTGCTGGTTGAGATCGCGATAATCCTGCAGTTGAATCGTCACATCCAGACCTTCGCAGCGCGCCTGAGCCAGTTTTTGCTGTTCGGCTGAAATGGTCACCCCGACCACGCTGACGTTAAAGTGACGGGCAGCATACTCCGCCAGCCCGCCCCAGCCGCAGCCGATATCCAGCAGCAACATACCCGGTTCAAGTTGAAGCTTTTCGCAAATCATCTGCAGCTTCGCCTGCTGGGCTTCTTCCAGCGTGCTGGCCTGCTTCCAGTAGCCGCAGGAGTACTGCATATAGGGGTCGAGCATGCGGGTAAACAGATCGTTACCCAAATCGTAATGCTCTTTACCGACAATCCACGCGCGTTTGCGTGATTGCAGATTCGTCAGGCGGGCAGCAGCGACGCGAAGGGTATCGCGAAAATGGTGGGGGAGTTGTTGATCGAGTTTTGCGGACAAAACGCGCTGGAAGAAAATATCCAGCCGGTCACATTCCCACCAGCCGTCCATGTAGCTCTCACCTAACCCCAGCGAACCTTCCTGCAAGACACGTTTAAAAAAGTCGGGGGTAGCGATACGGATATCCCATGAGCGGGTTCCGTTAATTTCGATATCTGCCTTACTCAACATTTCCTGGACGATGCGATACCACTGATTATCTTCCAGGTTCACTTCTTCTATGCACGATGAACTCATAGCTTCCCCATCACCCTGTGTGATTGAAACCTGAAAAAAAGAATCCTCTTTCCTGCAGGTTTGTGAGAGCACGTGTGGCTAATGCCACAGTCTGATATCCGACGTTAAAAGAGGCTTGATTTGAAATTAGCAGAGGTCGTAAAAATGTCACGCGGAAGAACACGTTGACGACCCTGTCAGTATCCAACAGCAGGCGATGACCAGAGGTCATCGCCTGCTTCGAAAATGTTGTGTATTTGTTGTTTTATAATGCGCCGTAAATTATAGGCGCAGGCCGGGGAATATTCAATGCATTATTGTTAGGGTGCTAACTAAATGTTATCTGAGGTTTAGTGGGGTTCTTCCGCCGTCTGCCAGGCCTGTTTTTGCTCTGCGCTTCGCTGGACAAGATAACCTGCGATGGCCAGGAAAATCGTGCCTGCCATGACCAGCGTGGTGGTATACAGAGCGGACCCAATCCACGTCGATACAATCAGGCTGGCCAGGAAGCAGAGACCCAACTGGAGCATGTTTTGCAGTGCTGCCGCTTTACCTGTTGCATGAGGGAAAGGCAGCAGGGCACTGGACACCACAATAGGATAGATAGCGCCATTCGCCATCGCCATACCGCAGAAGGGCAGCAGCAGGGCAAACAGCGAAGGCTCAGGCTGTAACGCCACCAGATAAATAGCCGCAATGCTCAGGCTGTAAAACGCCAGCAGCCAGGGCAGTAACTGACGTCCGGCAAAGCGATTAAGCAGAGCGCGGCAGCTGAAACCTCCAATCAAAAACGCCACCGTTTGAGGCACGTAGCTCAGACCGATATCACCGGGGGAGAGGCCTAATTTACCCAGAATAAAGGGCGACCCGGTGAGCCAGGCAAAGAAGCTGGCGGAGCAGGCGGCATAAATCGCCACATTCCCGCTGTAAAGGGGGGATTTCAGCAGGGTGAAAAAGCCCGGAGCGGGCGTTTTCACCGTCTCTTTTTCAACGCGTGAAGGCGATGGCAGGCGGAGCGTCGGGATCAGCAGCATAACGCTTATCACCAGCAACGCGACGAAAATAGCGCGCCAGGAAAAGTGCTGTAACAGCCAGGCGCCCAGCAAAGGGGCCAGCGCGGGAGACAGTGCCACCAGCGGCATAATGGTGGCAAAAACGCGATTGGCCTGCGCACCGCTGTAGCGGTCCACGACCAGCGCCTGCCAGCTGACGGCCGCCGCACACACGCCGACAGCCTGCACAAAACGCATAGCCAGCAGCCAGGGCGCTGATTCCACCCAGAGCATGGCGGCGCAACCAACGGCAAACAGGCTGAGCCCCATGACCAGCACGGGCTTACGACCGATGCGGTCAGAGAGCGGCCCCCAGACCAGCTGCGCACAGGCAAAACCGGCAAGGAAGATACTCAGGCTGGCGCTGATGGCGCCCGCTTCAGTGCCCAGATCCTGTTGCATCACGCCAAAAGCGGGGAGGTACATATCCGTGGCAAGAAAACCCAACATACTCAGTATGGCCAGATAAAACATAAATCCTTTGGAACGCATGATTTTTTAACTCTTATTAGACAATTTTTTTACGTGCGCAGTGTAATCCCGTGCCTGATGAGCTGTGAAACGCTATTATTCGTCTCTTGCAGTGAAATAATTTGAAGGCAACTTATGTGGTCTGAATATTCTCTTGAAGTGGTTGACGCCGTCGCCAGAACGGGCAGCTTTACCGCCGCTGCAGCAGAGCTTCATCGCGTGCCATCTGCGGTCAGTTATACCGTTCGACAACTCGAAGAGTGGCTGGCCGTCAGTCTGTTCGAACGCCGGCATCGCGATGTGGTATTGACCGAAGCGGGTCGCGTATTCAGTGAAGAGGGGCGGGCTGTTATCAAAAAAATGCTTGCCACTCGCACCCGCTGTCAGCAGGTGGCAAACGGCTGGCGCGGGCAGATTAACATTGCGGTGGACCGCATTGTACGCCCGGCGCGCACGCGGCAGCTGGTGGTGGATTTCTACCGCCATTTTCCGGACATGGAGTTGCATATCATGCCGGAGGTGTTTAACGGCGTCTGGGATGCGCTGGCTGACGGTCGCGTGGACGTGGCAATAGGCGCAACTCAGGCCATTCCCGTTCGGGGGCGTTTTGCCTTTCGCGATATGGGCAGTCTGAACTGGCGCTGCGTAGTACAGTCCCGGCATCCGCTGCATCGTTACGAGGGCGCGCTGAGTGAAGCCCTGATCCGCGAGTGGCCCTCGCTGGTGCTGGAGGATACCTCGCGGGCACTACCGAAGCGGACAACCTGGACGCTGGACAATCAGCGGCGGCTGGTGGTGCCGGACTGGGAAAGTGCGTTCGACTGCCTGCGTGCCGGACTGTGCGTCGGGATGGTGCCGGGGCACTTCGCCCAGCCCTGGCTGCAACAGCAGGTGCTGGGTGAGCTGACGCTGGCCTCGCCGTTTCCCGACAGTCCCTGCTACCTCAGCTGGTCTGAACACAGCGCCTCACCGGCGCTGAACTGGCTGCTTGCCTATCTTGGCAATACCGAAACGCTGAATGCAGAATGGCTGAGTGAGCAGCCCGGGAGCTGATGCCCGGACATTAACGGCGATAGTCCCGGAAGGGGCCGTCGGCAACGGAGCGGCGTTCGATCAGTGAAGGATGCACTTCAATGGTCTGCTGCTCTTCACGTTTGCTGGTGATGCGGTCAAGCAGCATATCAAAGGCTGTTTCCCCCAGACGCTCTTTTGGCTGGTGTACGGTCGTCAGCGCCGGGGTGAAGTAACGGGCGTTGCGCACATTGTCATAACCGATCACCGAAATATCCTGCGGGACGCGCAAACCCATCTCATCTGCTGCGCAAATCGCCCCCATCGCCATAATATCCCCACCACAGAAAATCGCCGTTGGACGCTGTTTCTGTGACAGGATCTGCTGCATGGCGCGATAGCCTGATTCCGGTTCAAAGTCCCCCTGCACCAGCCATTCATCACGCAGGGTAATCCCGGCTTCAGCCAGCGCTTTCAGGAAGCCCGCATGGCGGCCGCCACCGGTATTGCGTTCCAGCTGTCCCGGGATTGCGCCGATATCACGATGGCCGCGTTCGATGAGGTAACGCCCCGCCAGATAGCCGCCTTCAAAGGCGTTATCAAGCACGGTATCGGTAAAGTCTCCGCGCGACTCGCCCCAGTCCATGACCACCATGGGAATGTTACGGTTGTCTTCCAGCATAGCAATCAGGGTGTCAGGATATTCTGAGCACATGACCAGCAGGCCGTCGACACGCTTCTGTGCCATCATCGACAGATAGGCCTGTTGCTTTTGCAGATCGTTGTGCGCGTTGCCCAGGATCAGCGTATAGCCTTTGGCAAAGCAGCGATTTTCAATCGCTTCAATGATTTCGGCAAAATAGGGGGCCTCACTGGACGTGGCCAGAAGCCCAATGGTTTTGGTGTGGTTTACCTTAAGACTGCGGGCAACGGCACTGGGCGAGTAATGTAATTCTTTAATTGCCGCCCATACCGCTTCGCGCGTCTCTTCGGCTACAAAGCGCGTTTTGTTGATGACATGGGACACTGTGGTGGTGGAAACACCGGCGCGCTTTGCCACATCCTTAATTGTTGCCATTAAAATCGTACTCCTGGGGCTATCACTAACGTACTGATAACAAATGGGTTAAACGTTTGCCTGCGCGCCGCCATTCCTGCCGACGAGAATGAACTGGGGTGCCGTCTCAAAAGGGGTAGGAAGGGGTAAAATCATCCGTAGAGTGACATGCAGCGCTGACTTGAAACGTTTCCGGGCGTGTTGCGCAACGGAAAGAAATAATTCTAACAAGGCTGCGCGCAGAAAACGAGATTTTTACGGGCAAGTATGGGAAAATCTGTTGGCTTACTAATAGCAGGGTTATTAAGGAGAACAAATGAACACTGATATGAAGATGACGGCGCTGGCGGTTGTTGGGTCACTGCTGATGATTATTGCGTTTAGCTTTACGGCTGTCATGCACTGAGTTTATCGGGAGGAGTCGTCTCCTCCCATACCGTGCGGTTAGCGAATGGTTTTAGGCGTCATCACGCGGCGTGCACCAATATAATGCTCCTGCCAGTAATCTTCACTTAATGCGCTCACCTGGATATCTTTACCGGTACGTGGCGACTGAATAAATTTGCCTCCACCCAGATAGACACCGACATGGTCAGCCGTACCGCGTCCATTGATGCGGAAGAAGACCAGATCGCCTTTTTCCAGCTCGTCACGCTTAATGGAGGCCGCATCACGCAGGTGGTACATTTCATTTGCTGTCCGGGGGATCTTAAACTTCACCAGATCTTTATAGGCGTACCAGACCAGCCCGCTACAGTCGAATCCGGTTTTCGGTGAGGTTCCCCCCCACTGATAAGGTTTACCCAGTTGGCCCATCAATTTTGTCATCGCCGTCTCGCGCGCTTTTTGATAGCGGGCGCGGTGGGCTTTACTCAGTTTGAGTGGGGCAGAAAGCTGCGCTTCGTTGCGTTGCGCCACTTTGCGCCCGGCGCGATCGCGACCATAATGCTTTTTATCGGCTTTTTTACTGGCAGCGATTTTTCGGCTTAAAGGTTTTTTCGTCACGTTAGCCGTGCGCAACGGTTTTGCCGCCACCTTGCTCTTTGCTTTTTCTTTGATTTTTTTTGCCGGAGCCAGACGAGCTGTTTTAGCGGAGGTTTTCTTAGCGGTTTCTTTTGTTTTTTTACTGACCGGTTCTTTTACTTTTTTCGTGGAGGCGGACTTGACCGGGCGGCGCTTACGGCGGTCGTCTTCACGCGCGGTGGTGCGATCGGCTTTTTGCTGATTCGCATTTATAGGGGCATGTGGCGATGCGTGCGCCATATTGAAAAATAACTGGGTGAAAGCCAGTATGAAGAGCGTGATGAGTAAACGCATCGTTCCCATTAACAGTTTGTGCGCTGCAAAAGGTCGCAACGGAGTCAGAAAAGGCATTTCTGCGGTCAGGCAGAAGGTTAGGGCAATTCTAATCTAACTTCTTAACAAAGGGTAAGGTCTTTTTTGTTTCAATAATACAGATCAAGTAAATGGCGATAAATTAAACGGTATCAGTTGCTTATCGCAGCAATGAAAACAAATCAGGCCACAACACGTACAGCAACGATGATAAGAAAATGTTATTTTGTATCCCTGTTTTGTTCTCAGGTCACATTTTTACCCTTTCGCCCTGTAAAAATGTCGTTTTCACTACCCGAACAGAATCGCTACAATAAGCAGGCTGCGCCTAGCCTACACATGAAGTATCGTATTGAGGAAGACATTTATGAGTACTGTTGAAAAAATTCAACGCCAGATCGCTGAAAACCCTATTCTGTTGTACATGAAAGGTTCTCCGAAACTGCCAAGCTGCGGTTTTTCTGCTCAGGCCGTTCAGGCACTGTCTGCCTGCGGTGAGCGCTTCGCGTTCGTTGATATTCTGCAGAACCCTGACATCCGCGCAGAGATGCCAAAATATGCTAACTGGCCAACCTTCCCACAGCTGTGGGTCGATGGTGAGCTGGTCGGTGGCTGCGATATCATCATTGAAATGTATCAGCGCGGCGAACTGCAGCAGCTCATCAAAGAGACGGCGCAGAAATATCCGTCCGATGCCGCTGAGTAAGTCAGACAGCATGACAGCATAAAAAACCGGGCCCTGAAAGGGCCCGGTTTTTTTTATCGCTAAGGGGGGTTACCCCGCGCTGTCGTCGCCTGCCGGCTCGACGGGCAGCGGCCAGCCGCCAAGCCGTTTCCAGCGGTTCACCAGCTCACAGAACAGATCAGCGGTCTGCAGGGTGTCGTACAGAGCAGAGTGTGCCTGAGCATTATCAAACGGCATTCCCGCTGCGGTGCAGGCTTTCGCCAGAACCGTTTGCCCCAGCACCAGCCCGCTCAGGGCCGCCGTGTCAAAAGTCACGAAGGGATGGAAGGGGTTACGTTTCAGGCTGGCGCGTTCGGCAGCAGCATTGACGAAGTTCAGGTCGAATGTAGCGTTGTGTGCCACCATAATGGCCCGGCTACAACCGCTCTCTTTGATGCCTTTACGCACCAGTTTGAAAATAGCGTGCAGCGCTTCATATTCACTGACCGCCCCGCGAAGCGGGTTGTCAGGGTCGATACCGTTAAATGCCAGCGCCTCAGGTTGCAGAACTGAACCGACAAAAGGCTCGACGTGAAAATGGAGTGTCTCATCCTTTTCCAGCCAGCCGTTGTCATCCATCTTTAGCGTCACCGCTGCGATTTCCAGTAACGCGTTAGTGTTGGCATCGAAACCGGCAGTTTCAACATCAATAACGACTGGATAAAAACCGCGAAAACGGCTGCTAAGGGTATTCAGGTCATTCGATTCAGACATCAGCTTCTCACTGGGGAAAAAAGGCAGCGCGCATTATGGCAAATTTTGTCGGGGGATGCAGCAGGGAGGGAAGTCGGGTGCGCAAAAGGCACCCGAAATAATTACTGGCCGATACCGTTACCGGCGTGTTTGTTTTCGATAAGCTCAATTTTGTAGCCATCGGGATCTTCAACAAACGCAATGACCGTGGTGCCGCCTTTAACCGGGCCGGCTTCACGCGTGACGTTACCGCCGTCGTTACGGATACGATCGCAGGTCGCGGCGACATCATCGACACCCAGTGCAATATGTCCGTAAGCGTCACCCAGGTCGTAGCTATCCACGCCCCAGTTGTAGGTCAGTTCAATCACTGCTCCTTCACTCTCTTCGGTATAGCCGACAAAGGCGAGGGTGTATTTATATTCGGTGTTTTCACTGGTGCGAAGCAGGCGCATGCCCAGCACTTTGGTATAAAAATCAACGGAGCGTTGCAGATCGCCAACGCGCAGCATGGTGTGAAGTAAACGCATAACATCCTCTTTTACCGGCGTCATCAGACGATGACGGAAAAATGCAGTATAGCGGCAATGCCTGCCGCTGCGTACCTTTGGGGCAATTAACCGAGGAAAGGATAGTCAGTGTAACCTTCCGCCCCACCGCCGTAGAAGCTTTCTGGCTTCGGTTCGTTCAGCGGTGCGTCTGTTTTCAGGCGGGCGACTAAATCTGGGTTAGCAATATAGCTACGGCCAAACGCTACCGCATCAATCAGACCCTGCTCAATCAGGTCTTCCGCTTTTTCAGCCGTGTAGCCGCCGGCACCGACAATCACGCCCGGATACACAGCGCGGATCGCCTGACGGAATTCGTGAGTATAAGGTTTACCGCCTGCCCAGTCTGGCTCAGAAATATGCAGATAAGCCAGCTGACGTTTTGCCAGTTCAGCAATAAAGTACAGTGCCGCTTCTTCCTGATCTTCACCATTATCCAGACCGTTGAACGGCCCCAGCGGAGAGATGCGAATGCCAATACGATCCGCGCTCCAGCCATCAATGGCGGCATCAACCACTTCCAGCGCAAAGCGGGTGCGATTTTCGATGCTGCCGCCATACTGGTCATCACGCTGATTGGATGCCGGGGAAAGGAACTGATGGATCAGGTAGCCGTGAGCCGAATGAAGCTCCGCCAGATCGAAATCGGCTTCGCGGGCATTGATGACGGCCTGACGGAAGTCATTAACGATACCTGCCACTTCTTCTGTGGTCAGCGCACGCGGTGTTGATGTGGCTTCACGAATGGCCTTGCCCTCTGCATCTCGCAGAGAAGTGCGGGTTTCCGCGTTGATTGCCGAAGCGGAAACCGGGGCTTTGCCGTCAGGCTGTACGCTGTTGTGAGAAATACGGCCGGTGTGCCACAGCTGGACAGCACTGTGTCCGCCTTCCTGATGAATCCCCTCGTTGATGGCTTTCCAGGCGCCGATTTGTTCAGCAGAATGAAGACCGGGTGCTCCGGCATACCCTTTTGCCTGGAAGCTGATCTGGGTGGCTTCAGTAATGATCAGCCCGGCGGTCGCGCGCTGACGATAATATTCACCCATCAGCGGGGTGGGGATATCGCCGGGTTCAATGCTACGCAAACGCGTCAGTGGTGCCATAAAGATGCGGTTAGGCACGGTAATGGCACCGGTTTTCAGCGGGGTAAACAGCGTGTTCAGTTTCATAACTTACTCCTGGTAGACCGGTCGACTAGTTAAGGTGTTTTTTTTAATCTTCACGAAGAATTCGTGTCATTTCCTGCCATGCATTCTGCAGCGGCGCATTGTCACGGCAGATTTTACTTTGCAGACTGGCTCCCAGCCACAGCATATACAGTGTCTGTGCACAGGCAGCACAATCGATCTTGCGTGACAGGGTTCCCTGCAGCTGGGCCTTATCCAGAGCATTTTTCAGTGTGGCAATCAGCGGCGCAGAACCGGCATGAAGTGCACTCCGCATCGCTTCAGACAGATCGCAGACTTCAGCAGATAACTTGACCGACAGACAGCCGGCAAACTGACTCTCCTGGCAGTGAGAAAGCGACTGGGAATAATAGTCCAGCACGCGCTGACGGGAGTTACCCTGATGGTCGTCAAGATACGCCTGCAGGCGCAGGTGATAGCGCGCAAAGTAGCGTTCCAGCATTGCCACGCCAAACACTTCTTTTGACGGAAAGTAATGGTAGAACGACCCTTTTGGCACCTCTGCTTCTTTCAGCAGAGCGATGAGCCCCATGCCGTTAAAACCGGACCGAAGGCAGAGCCGTTCACCGGTATCAAGCAGATGTTCACGTGTGTCAAAGCGGGTCGTTTTATTCATCGCAGCAGAGTACTAGACCGAACGGTCGGTTTCAAGCCTTAATGGTTTTGACGACACGATCGGATCATATCCAGTCCCGGTTGATATTCCCGGGTTTGCACGTTCATCATGCCCAGCAGGGTATGAAAAATGTTGTCCTGAGACACCTCATCCCCCTGCGCCTGCTTCTGCAGGCACTGCTGATCAATGCCAAACGCAGTCGCGTAATCCGCTGACATCCAGAGCAGAAAGGGAATATGAGTCTGCTGACTCGGGGCGAAGAGATAAGGCGTACCATGAAGATACATACCGTGCTCACCCAGTGACTCACCGTGGTCGGACAGATAAATCAGCGCCACGTTGTACTTATCACCCCAGGATTTCAGCAGACTGATGGTGCTGTCCAGCATCGAATCCGTATAGAGAATGGAGTTGTCGTAAGTGTTAACCAGCGCCTGAGGGTCGCAGTCCTGAATCTGATTACTGTCACAGGTTGGCGTAAACTGTCGCATTTCCGCAGGATAACGCAGGTAATAAGCCGGGCCATGACTGCCCATCTGATGCAGAACAATGACCGTGTCATCTTTCAAGCTGCCAATATAATTGTTCAGGCGGTGCAGCAAAACGTCATCAAGACAATAATCCGTTTTACATAATTCGCTCACCCGCCATTGGGTCATATCCGTATGAGGTACGCGGTCGCAGGCCCCTTTACAGCCCCCGTCATTTTCTCGCCACAGCACATTGACGCCAGCGTGGGCCATCACATCCAGCAACCCTTCCTGATGGTGCGCCAGGTTGGCGTTATATTGCTGACGCGTCATATTGGAAAACATGCAGGGAACGGAGATCGCTGTTTCGGTGCCGCAGGAGGTAGCGTTGCGGTAATAGATGACATTGTCACGCTTCAGCTTCGGATTAGTCTCGCGGGCATAGCCTCCCAGGGAGAAGTTTTCTGCCCGTGCCGTCTCACCCAAGACAAAAATCACCAGCGTTTTCTTTTTCTCGCCGGCTAACACCAGACCTTTGCGTGCATCCTGACCAATTCTGACTAACGCCTGGCTGCCGGCAAACCAGCGGTTGTCCGCGTAGTGCCCGATGCTACTGACCACGTTAGGCGGGGTTATCATCTTCACCAGGCCCTTATTATTGCGGATCATTGAGGCATAGTCTTTATAGAACAGCGCCGCCATCAGCAGCACCAGGAGAATGGCAGCCAGAGACGTCACCAGTCGCCAGGTGATCGACATCCACCAGGGACGGTTATTTTCAATCCGCGTCAGTACCATAAGCGCAGCCGGCAGTAAGCCCAGCAACAGCATCCACAGCATGTACTTTATGCTGAACAGGGCGGTGGCTTCCTGCAGGTCGGTTTCGAACACGTTCTGGATCATATTGGTATCAATCACCGTGCCGAAGCTGTACATAAAGTAATTAGCGGCGGCGCTGGCGATGATCAGGATCAGCAACAGAGGTTTACGTATCCAGGGAAGTGCAACAACATTGAAAATCAGTAGGAAGGCGCAGAACAGGACGACGGGAAGGGTGGCCGCATACAGGTAATCGTGCAGACCCTGATAAGGGATAAGTTTCCACGCCCGTGCGATAAAAAGACCATTAAGGATCAGGGTAAAAAACAGAGCAGCATAGATATTGAAGATAATTTCGTTACAACGTAACTTTTTCAGGGCTTTCATAGTTGTCCGACATCAGAATAATCTTATTCAATAGTAGCCGGGAAACATTAAATAAACCTTAACTTAGTTTAACGAAATGACGGCCCGTCAGGGACGGGCCACGCAACTTAATAGGCAACGGTAAACTGCTGACGAATATGCTGAGGCTGCTCGATTTCATCTATAATGGCCACGGCAAGATCAGCGACGCTGATGGAGCCTGGTTTATCACCTTCCATCAGCAGCGACGTGGTGCCCAGACGGAACTGTGCGGTGCGTGGGCCTGGCTGCAGCAGGGCAGCAGGAGAAAGGTAAGTCCAGTCCAGCGCCTGTTCTTCAGCCTGGAGCTGGTTACGCAGCGCACGTGCGCCCAGCGCACCCGGTTTGATATTGGCAGGGAAGGCTTCGGTATCAACCAGTTCCACGCCGGGTGCCACTTCCAGACTGCCCGCGCCGCCCACCACTAACAGGCGCTTCACGCCGCTGTTTTTAACCGCCTCAAGGATTTTCTGACTGCCACGGGTGAATTTTTCGAACAGATCGCGCTCTTCCCAGCCCGGATTATAGGCGCTGATCACTGCATCCTGACCTTTGAGCACCCCTGCCAGCCAGACACTGTCATGTATGTCGCCTTTTGCCACGCTCAGACGGGCGTCGGCAGGCAGTGTTTTACCTGAGCGGGAAACAGCCGTCACTTCGTGGCCCCGCGCCAGTGCTTCTTTTACCACGTCAGGACCCACAAAACCGGTTGCACCAATGATGGTGATTTTCATGCGTTCATTCCTCTGTAAAGTGTGGATTAAACTTTACTGCTTAACAGTTACGCTGATAAGTGGCATATTTTCGCTTTCATAATGAAGTAAGGCTTACGAACGATGGAAAAACTCAATCGCATGGCCGTGTTCGCCACGGTCGTCAGCGAAGGCTCGCTGGCAGCAGCTGCCCGACGGTTGGGGATGTCACCGTCGGCGGTCAGTCAGCATCTGCGGGCCCTTGAACAGGCGGTGGGTGTCCCGTTACTCCACCGTTCCACTCGTAAGCTGACACTGTCCGAAGCCGGGGCCGCCTTTTATCCGGGGTGTGAAGCGATGCTCACCCATGCGCTGGAGGCGGAAAGGCGTCTGGCTGAAATGCGCGATACCCTCAGCGGTGAACTGCGTATCAGTGCGACCGTGGGCATCGGAGGGCAGCCTTTGTGCAGTGCATTGTCGCCGCTGTTACAGCAGCATCCGGGGCTGAAACTGCGGATCATCGCCACCGATAATGTCCTTGATATGATTGAACACCGTATTGATATCGCGCTGCGCTTCAGCCGCCAGCTAAGCGACACGGCAATGATCGCGCATCCGCTGGCGGAGTGGCCGATGGTGATCTGTGCGGCGCCTGCTTATCTGAGCCGTTACGGCGTACCGGAAACGCCGCAGGCGCTCTCTGGCCACCGCTGGATACATGGGCACAGTACCCACAGGCATATTGATTTTCATCATCCGCAAGACGGTGCGCTGACCCTGCGTCTGGCAGAAGGACAGGTCGTCAGCGACAGCATGAACGTGATGCGCGCCTTCACCATCGCCGGCATGGGGCTCTCTCTGCAACCCTTGCAGGAGATTCAGGAAGAGCTGCGTAGCGGGCAGTTGATGGTCTTACTGCCCGAATGGCGCGCCAGTCCGCTCAAACTGACGGCGCTTACTCTTGAACGCGTCCTGCCAGAGAAAAGTCAGCAGGCATTGCGTGCTTTACGTGACTATTTTAGTAAAAATCACCGGGTCAGGCTTGCGGACATGGGGTGAGGCGTCTTCAATGAAGAAAGGGCGAATTAACCTGGAGTCGTAGTGGCGGAACAATTAGAGTTTTTCCCGGTACCCAGCCCCTGTCGGGGGATCTGTCAGGTCAACGAGCGCGGCTATTGCCGTGGCTGTTTGCGTAGCCGTGAGGAACGTTTCAACTGGATGAGCTACAGCGATGCACAGAAGCGTGAGGTGTTGCGTTTGTGCCGACAGCGTATTCAGCGTCAGCAGCGTGGCAACCCTTCAGATGCGCCGGATGATCCCGAGCAGCCCACGCTGTTTTAAACGGGAATTTGACCCTGTCCTGTTATTGCGCTGGGCTGATGGCGTATTATGCGGTCAGTGATTACGCCAACGGGAGTTATACGATGCTACAACGTGCACAGATTGCGCCTCAGGGACCCTTATTCTCTCCTCTGGTGATGGGATACTGGCGGCTCATGGAGTGGGGAATGACCCCGCAGCAGCTGGTTGAATTTATTGAGCAGCACCTCGAGTGCGGTATCAGCACGGTGGATCATGCGGATATCTATGGTGGCTATCAGTGTGAAGCGGCTTTTGGTCAGGCGTTGCGTCTGCAACCTTCTCTGCGTCAGCGCCTTGAGCTGGTGACAAAATGCGGTATTGCGACAACGGCCGATCCCCGCCACGTGCTGGGGCATTACAACACGGATGCGGCGCACATTATCCACAGCGCTGAAAATTCGCTGCGCTATTTCCACACCGACTATCTTGACCTGCTCCTGATCCACCGCCCCGATCCCTTAATGGATGCCGATGAAGTTGCCAGCGCTTTTCTGCAGCTTCATCAGAGTGGGAAAGTGAAGCATTTTGGCGTGTCTAACTTCACACCCTCACAGTTTTCGCTACTGCAGTCGCGTTTACCTTTCACGCTGTCCACCAATCAGGTGGAGATTTCGCCTGTACATCAGCCGTTGCTACTGGACGGTACCCTGGATCTGTGCCAGCAGATGCGCATCAGACCGATGGCATGGTCTTGTCTGGCGGGCGGGGTAATGATGACCGCCCCGGAATATCAGCCTTTGCGTGATGAACTGCTGTTGATCCAACAGGAGACCGGCGCTGAAAGTATTGAACAGCTGATCTATGCCTGGATAATGCAGCTGCCCTCAAAGCCGCTGCCCATTATCGGTAGCGGTAAAATCGAACGGGTCAGGGCGGCAGCAAAGGCTGTCAATATGACGCTTACGCGTCAGCAGTGGTTCCGTATTCGCAAGGCCGCACTGGGTTTTGATGTGCCTTAAGCGCGTGAAATTGCCAGAAATACCTTCGCCAGCAGGGCTGAAATGCCCGTGGCGAAGGTCATGGCTGAGTTAAGTCGATGCCACTTTTAATTGCGACAAAGAGCAGAACAGCCGCCAGATAATGCCCGCCAGTTCGATTTCCTGATCCTTTTTCGCTTCACTGAGTAAGTCAATTCGTTGTTGCAGCGTTTTCAGCGTATCGTTCAGAGAAACATGATGAATGCCGCGATCGCTGATAATGCTCTGCAAATCACGTAAGACTGCATCGCGCATCGCGGCCAGAGCGGCCGAGTGGGTTTTCCAGTCGCGCAATGTCCAGGCAATGTGTGAACAGTTGAGCAATACCACTCCCCAGCGCATTAACCACAGCTGGGCCTGTTCGTCACGGCTGTTTTTAAGCTGGTTGATACGATGATAGACCATCGACTCAAAGACATTCTTACTGTGGCGGGGATGTCTTCCTAACTGATCGATAAACTCGCGGCGCAAAGCGATAATATGCCGTCGGCTGCGACGCTTATCCGAGCTGGGACGCAAAATCATAAATGCCAGCCAGACAAACATCACCCCGCACACCTTGGCGAGATTATCATTGATAAATCCCTGATAGTCGTAGGTAGGGGGATTGGTGACGGACAAAAATGAACCCATAAAAACAATCAATTGCCCCCACAATGCAGCGCGTTTCTTTTGTTGTAACTTAAAGAGCTGCATAGTGATGAGAAGAGGGAAAAGCACAATAAGAAACTGCCACAGCACGGTGACCTGCACCATCAAAGCAAATTTCATCACAAAGCTGAAAAGAGAAAGCAGCCCCAGAGTTTTCAGCAGCAATGAGACACTGCTAACCGGAGAGGGGGCGGATGAATACAGCACGCAGCTGATCGCCGCCAGCGTCAGCGCCGAGTCTCCGGAATCCCACTGGGTGGAAACCCAGAAGGCTGACCCGATAAAGATCACGCTAAACGTTCGCAGCGCATTCCAGCCTGATTCAGCACCGTCTGACTGGCGTGCCAGCGCCGGGACCGTGGGGGGCACGAGAAAGGTCTGGCTGTCTGCACGCTCAAATTGCCGTATCCAGCGGGCAATATTCAGATAGAGCCAGCAAAAATAGCGTAGCCGTTCCCAGAAGGCGCGGTGCCGGTAATCGGCCCGATCGTCAGGCACCGCCCGGTAAAGGATGCGCGCCAGATAATACTTGTCCGTCTCGCCGCGTTCGATGGCCGTGAGCAGATCCTGCATCACACTGAACAGATGATCGGGCGGATTCTCCCAGTTGAGCAACATACGCCGCAGGCTGGAGATAACACTGGTCAGGCGTAGTTGCTGATGCAGAATGTAGTTCAGCACGTTGTTCTGACGGCGGAACCGGTAGTGACTCCAGAAGGCCTGTATACGCAGCAGGTTCATGGTGAGGATCTCACCAATCACATTTTCATGTGCGTGGCGAATGGTCGTGGTGTCTTCACGGTTGACCAGCAACATGGCATGGTGCAGGAGTTTGGTGTGCATCTCTTTCAGTGAATGAATTAATGCATCGCCATCGGAAGTACTGGGCAGGATCATCATCATCAGGGCACCGCACAGGATACCGGATATCACCTCACAGACGCGCGCCTGCGCAATGGTCCAGATACTGTCAATTTCCACCTGGTTTACGCTGGTAAAGGCAATAATCGCGGCGGTGTAACCGGCCAGCGAGAAGGCATACGCAACGTTGTTCTGATAGTGGTTTGACACCCATGTACACATTGCCAGCCAGGCCGCGATTGACACGACAAACAGCCAGGGTTCGTCCAGCGTATGGCCGGCGATAATTAAGGCGGCGGTGGCCCCGAGCATACTGCCGACAATGCGTCCCAGACTTTTACTGATCACCCCCCCAACCGTGGGGAAACTGACCACTGCGGCAGAGGTCATTGCCCAGTAGGGTTCATCCAGTTGCAGGCCATAAGCAATGCTAAGCGCAAGGCACATGGCAATGGTATTACGCAGGGCATAGCGCCACTGTGCACCGGTTGCTTTCACCCACGGCAGATGCTGCCATTCCAGCCAGCTCAGATTCATTGATTCCTCACTGGCGGACAGAAATTGTGCAGGTTGTCCCGGCGACCAGGGTCATATTTCCCGGAATGGGATCCAGACGAATGCGTACCGGCACACGCTGTGCCAGCCGGACCCAGGGGACGTTGGGTTTGATATCCGGCACCAGACCGCTGTCGGATTCCACGCTTTGATCATAAATGGCGCGGCCAATGCTTTGCACTGTGCCAGTCAACTGTTCATCCGTACTGTAAAGCTTAATGTCTGCGCGGGCGCCTGCCTGGATGTGGCGCAGCTTGGTCTCTTCAAAATAGCCCATGATGTAAAAGGAGTGGCTGTCCACCAGTGCAAAGAGGGGCGCGCCGGTGCTGGCGTAGTTGCCGACACGAGTTTCAAGATTGTTTATCCAGCCGTCCGTAGGCGCAAAGACTTCTGTCTGAGAAAGGTTCCAGCGCGCGCGATCCAGCTCTGCTTTTGCCGCCTTCTCTGTGGCTTCCATCGTCCTGACCGTTAGCACGGCAACATCCAGATCCTCGGCTGAAATCACATTGCGAGGCAGATTCTGACGTCGTTGCGCCTCATGCTGCGCTTTGATTAAGTCTGAATGTGCCTTTGCCAGCTGGGCTTCTGCATTCAGTATGGCGATACGATAGGGCTCATCGTCCAGGGTAAAAAGGCGCGTTCCTTTCGTGACAAACTGGTTATCCTCCACCAGCAGTTGGGTGATACGCCCCGAAACCTGAGGGGTGATATTCACCAGTTCGGCGCGGACCTTCCCGTCACGCGTCCACGGAGATTGCATGTAGAAATTCCACAGCCACCAGCCTGCCAGGAGGGCTGCCGTGAAGAAAATCAGCGTAGAAAAATATTTTAATGAGCTAAGTTTCATGTAGTTACCCGATGATGAGCAGCCCAAGCGAGGCGGCGATGCAAAGAATGAACACGGAGAGGTCTAATAAAGTGGGATGCCAAATCTCACCTGAATACATCCAGTCGCGCAGCAGCGGGTGAATCAACAGCCAGAAGAAAAAACCAAGGAGAACGGATTTGAACAGCGGTGGAAAAAAAAGAGAATCCCCGAAAACCAGTTCGGTAATGGGGCTGGTAGCAGGCAATATCGACGTTATCACACACTCAATCCTTATGGTCAGCGCTTCGCAAGCGAGGGCAAACGGAATACGTCCATCACAGATGATGAATTTGTATTTTGTCCTGTAAACTCGCAGAATAGTCTAAAATCATGCTTGATAGCTAGCAAGCTAATTATAAGGAGTGGAAATTGGATACGCCTTTGGGAACGGACCTGGCAAGGCTTGTGCGGATCTGGCGCGCATTAATTGATCAGAGATTAAAACCGCTGGAACTGACGCAGACCCACTGGGTGACGCTGCATAACATCCACCAGTTACCTCCCGAGCAGTCACAGATCCAGTTGGCGAAGGCGATTGGGATTGAACAACCGTCACTGGTGCGTACCCTCGATCAGTTGGAAGAGAAAGGGCTGATTACGCGCAGCACCTGCGCTAACGATCGCCGAGCCAAGCGTATTGGCCTCACTGCACAGGCGGAACCTATTATCAATCAGGTTGAGCACGTGATTGATGCCACGCGTGACGATATTCTGGCCGGTATTTCCCAGCCCGAAATCGACAAAATGGTCACGCTTATCGCCAGGCTGGAAAAAAATATTCTGGAGCTTCAGGGAAGAGATGAATAAAAAAACCGGCATCAGAAGCCGGTTTTTTACAGGTAGTTTTGCTTTTTAACGCGGTGAAACGGTGATCTGACTGCCGTTTGACGCCATAGCGACGCGCTGGCCAACGGCGTAACGGCTTGAGGCCTGTTTCTGTACCACCATGATGGTGTTGCCATCATCTTTACGGATTTCCAGCTCTACGCCCTGGCTTTTATTCAGCGAGCCCTGAACACCCTGGCCTGCCACGCCACCGGCTACAGCACCTGCCGCCGTGGCCAGGCTGCGCCCGGCGCCACCCCCGACGGTATTACCGAGGAAGCCACCCAGTACGGCACCGCCAATCGCACCAATGACATTACTGTCATCACCGCCCTGAATCTGCACCGGACGAACAGACACCAGCGTACCGTAAGTCACGGTCTGAATTTGCTTGGCTTCAGAGGCGCTATAAACATCACCTGACAGTGTATTGTCATTCACACAACCAGCCAGCGTTATCCCGGCAAGCGCCACGACTAATAAACGCATCATCATTATTAAAACTCCTATGTGTAGCAGGTGCTGCTGCGCATCGGGCAGCGGTCGATAACGCTATTATAAGGTACAAGACCTGCGTTTCTCACTATTAGTTTGAAAAACCACCGCAGAAAGATAGTCCATGCCACTTAAACATCGATTCAATCACAAACAAAAAGTGCCGGATCGTTATTCGGATGAATAAAAGATCACTAAATCATAGAATTGCCAGGGTAATTTTGCCAGGCTGGCAAAATGACATTGACGCCCCGCAGCGGGGATAAGGCACAGGCATGAAATCAGGGCGTTTTATTGGCGTAATGTCCGGCACCAGCCTCGATGGCATTGACGTGGTGCTGGCAGTGATTGATCAACAGATTGTGGCGCAGCAGGCCAGTTACAGTCATCCGATCCCACCGGGATTACGTCAGCAGATTCTGGCCATCTGTCAGGGACAGTCACTAACGCTGTCAGAGCTGGGGCAACTGGACACCCGTCTCGGACGGCTGTTTGCTGAAGCGGTGCAGGGGCTGCTGAAAAAGCAGGGGTTAACCGGTGAAGACATCACCGCGATAGGTTGTCACGGTCAGACTGTCTGGCACGAACCGCAGGGAGATGCGCCGAATACGCTGCAAATTGGGGATAACAACCAGATTGCGGCGGCTACCGGTATCACCGTCGTGGGTGACTTTCGCCGTCGCGATATGGCGCTGGGTGGCCAGGGTGCCCCACTGGTACCTGCTTTTCATCACGCGGTGCTGATGCATCCAACAGAACGGCGCATGGTGTTAAATATCGGTGGCATTGCTAACCTGTCCCTGCTGTTACCCGGACAGAGCCTGCGCGGTTTTGACACCGGGCCCGGCAATATGCTGCTGGATGCGTGGGTCTGGCGTCAGCAGGGCAAACCCTATGATAAAGACGGCGCATGGGGTGCCGGGGGGCGAGTCATCCTGCCACTGCTCCAGCAAATGTTGAGCGATCCCTACTTTGCACTGAGTGCACCAAAAAGCACCGGACGGGAATATTTCAATCTGAGCTGGCTGGAACAACAGCTGTCAGCCTGGCCTGGCCTGCCTGCGCAGGATGTTCAGGCTACGCTGGTCGAGCTGACGGCCACTACCATTGCACAACAGGTACAACTCAGTGGCGGCTGCGATCGGCTCATGGTGTGTGGCGGAGGGGCTCACCATCCTCAGCTGATGGCGCGTCTGGCCGCGTTGCTGGCAGGAACAGAAGTGATGAGCACCGACAAAGCGGGTATCAGCGGAGACGATATGGAAGCGCTGGCTTTTGCCTGGCTCGCCTGGTGCACACTGTGCGGTCTGCCGGGCAATCTCCCGTCGGTGACAGGCGCGCGTGAAGCCAGTGTCATCGGGGCAATATTCCCGGCAAATCGTCCCCTGCGCTGATTGCATCCCCTGAAGTGACGTTTTAACCTTGGCAGACCGACGTAACTTACAAGGAATGAACAATGAAAAAGTGGTATATCGCAGGAATGATGGTGGCATTGTCAGGGTGCAGCCATTTTCAGACAGGGTCAGAGGAGCAGGTCAGCACGCTGCACTATACCTGTGGCACGCTGCCATTAACGGTTCAGTTGGATAACAGCAAAAGTGAAGTGAAACTGATCCTCGATGGGCAGCCGCTGGTGCTGAAGCAATTGCCAGCGGCGTCCGGCGCGCGTTATGGGGATGGTCATTACGTGTTCTGGTCGAAAGGTGACAGCGCCTTTATTGAACGCAATGACAAGGTCATTATCAACGACTGCCAGCTCCAGCAGCCAGCGAGTTAACCCATTGAACAATTGTGGGGTACGGCGCACAATGCCTTATCCCCACCCATCAGAAGCCAGAGCGATGACAGACAGCGACCATCTGCAACAAATTGCCCACCTGCGGCGTGAATATACCCGGGGCGGCCTGCGCCGTAAGGATCTTCCCGCTGACCCGCTGACACTATTTGAACACTGGCTCAACCAGGCGGTTGAAGCACAGTTACCTGACCCGACGGCCATGAGCGTGGCAACGGTGGATGAGCAGGGGCAACCGTATCAGCGTATTGTGCTGTTGAAACACTTCGACTCCCAGGGCCTGGTGTTTTACACCAATCTCGGCAGCCGTAAGGCACAGCAGCTGGAAAAAAATCCCCGAATCAGCCTGTTGTTCCCGTGGCATATGCTGGAGCGCCAGGTCATGGTGCTGGGCAGTGTTGAGCGTCTCTCTACGCTGGAGGTACTGAAATACTTCCACAGCCGCCCACGTGACAGTCAACTGGGTGCCTGGGTGTCAAAACAGTCCAGCCGCATCTCTGCACGCGGTATTCTTGAAGGCAAATTCCTCGAGCTTAAGCAGAAGTTCCAGCAGGGTGAAATCCCACTGCCGAGTTTCTGGGGCGGCTTCCGGATAAAAGTGGACTCCATGGAGTTCTGGCAGGGTGGGGCGCACCGCCTGCACGATCGTTTTTTCTACCAGCGCGAAGGTGACGCGTGGAAAATTGATCGTCTGGCACCCTGATACAGGAAATAATGCCCTGAATGGCTGGATCGGAGCCGTCCGGCCCTTTATTCTATACCCCTTATTTTTTCTCCGCGTTTCAGCGGAAAGCTGTGTACCAGCATAGGTGCAGACTTTTCACATGGAGTCTTAGATGGCCAGCAGTAACCTGATCAAACAATTGCAAGAGCGGGGCCTTGTCGCCCAGGTAACGGATGAAGAGGCGTTAGCAGAACGGCTGGCACAGGGCCCAATCGCTCTCTATTGTGGCTTCGATCCGACTGCCGACAGCTTGCACTTGGGGCATCTGGTGCCGTTACTCTGCCTGAAACGTTTTCAGGATGCCGGACACAAGCCAGTGGCTTTGGTGGGTGGCGCGACCGGACTCATTGGTGACCCGAGCTTTAAAGCGGCCGAACGTAAGCTGAATACCAGCGACACCGTGAATGAATGGGTGGAAAAAATTCGCCATCAGGTGGCTCCCTTCCTCGATTTTGACTGTGGCAGCAACAGTGCCATTGCCGCCAATAACTACGACTGGTTTGGCAGCATGAACGTGCTCACCTTCCTGCGTGATATTGGTAAGCACTTCTCGGTCAACCAGATGATCAATAAAGAAGCGGTGAAGCAGCGTCTGAATCGTGACGATCAGGGGATCTCCTTCACTGAGTTTTCTTATAATCTGCTGCAGGGTTATGATTTCGCCTGCCTGAATGAGCGTCATGACGTCGTTCTGCAGATTGGCGGTTCTGACCAGTGGGGTAACATTACCTCCGGTATTGACCTGACGCGCCGTATGCATCAGAACCAGGTATTTGGCCTGACAGTGCCGCTGATCACCAAGTCTGACGGCACCAAGTTTGGTAAAACCGAAGGCGGCGCCGTCTGGCTGGACGCGAAAAAAACCAGCCCTTACAAGTTCTACCAGTTCTGGATCAACACTGCCGATGCGGATGTTTACCGCTTCCTGAAGTTTTTCACCTTCCTGAGCCTGGACGAGATCAATGCGCTGGAAGAGGAAGACAAAAACAGTGGCAAAGCCCCACGCGCACAGTATGTACTGGCCGAAATGGTCACGCGACTGGTCCACGGCGATGACGGTCTGGTGGCGGCACAGCGCATCACCCAGAGCCTGTTCTCGGGGGCGCTGAGTGACCTGACTGAACAGGACCTGGCACAACTGGCGCAGGACGGTATGCCAGGCGTTGAGCTGGAAAGCGGTCAGGATCTTCAGCAGGCGCTGGTAGACTCTGAACTTGCACCCTCCCGCGGCCAGGCACGTAAGTTGATCGACGCCAAATCGGTCAGCATTAACGGTAGTCTGCAAACCAATGCAGAATATGCGTTCAGTGACGGCGATCGCCTCTACGGCAAATACACATTGCTGCGCCGTGGTAAAAAGAACTACAGCTTAATCAGCTGGAAATAAAAATGAGTGGGCGAGGTTAAGCCCCGTCCCGGAGCCGGTTAACGCCGGCTTTTTTAATGGCAAGGAAGGTCGGTTAGCACGATGAAAAACATTCTCTCCATCCAGTCGCATACGGTATTTGGCCATGCCGGAAACAGCGCGGCAGAATTTCCGATGCGTCGGCTGGGCGCAAACGTCTGGCCGCTGAACACTGTACAGTTCTCCAACCATACGCAGTACGGCCAGTGGGCAGGTGCGGTGATGCCGGCCAGCCATCTCACAGAGATTGCGCGAGGCATTGGTGATATTGACCGCCTGAAGACCTGTGATGCGGTATTAAGTGGTTATCTGGGGTCGGCCGAACAGGGAGAGGCGATCCTTGAGATCGTGCGTATGGTTAAAGCCGCTAACCCGGATGCCTGGTACTTCTGCGACCCGGTAATGGGTCACCCTGAAAAGGGCTGTATCGTGGCGCCCGGCGTGGCAGAGTTTCATGCCCACGCTTCCTTACCGGCCAGTGACATTATTGCGCCAAATCTGCTGGAGCTGGAAATGCTCAGTGGTCGCCAGGTGGGCGATGTGGCACAGGCGATTGCCGCCGCGCGTGAGCTGATTGCCAGAGGGCCGAAAGTGGTGCTGGTGAAACATCTGGCACGTGCGGGCTATCGCAGCGACCGCTTTGAGATGCTGCTGGTGACGGCGGATGAGGCCTGGCATATTGCCCGTCCGCTGATTGACTTTGGCGTGCGTCAACCGGTGGGCGTGGGTGACCTGACCAGCGGCCTGCTGCTGGTGGATCTGTTGCACGGGCTGTCTCTGCAGCAGGCACTGGAGCACGTGACCGCCGCCGTGTATGAAGTGATGTTGAAGACTCACCAGATGGGCGAATACGAACTGCAGCTGGTGGCGGCACAGCAGGCCATTGCCGAACCGCAACAGTTTTTTGCCGCAGAAAAACTGTAAATCAGCCGCTCTGACCACGGGCAGGTGTGTTTCAGGCCTGCCCGTTACCCCTCAGTTCAGCCCTTCGGCACTCAGTGCAGCCGCAACGGCGGGACGCGCGGCAACCCGCTCAAACCATGCGTTTAATGCCTCCAGTTCACTCAGGTTCAGCCTGAGCGTGTGTGCCCAGCGCGTAACGGTAAAGAGATAGGCATCCGCCACCGTAAATCGCAACCCCATCAGCCACTGCTTCTCTTTTAATTCGGTATTCACGTAGTGGAATTTCTGCTCGAGTTGCTCCCGGGCTATAGCCTTATATTCCTCCGGCGTCGTGGGGCGAAACAGCGGGCTGAACCCTTTGTGCAGTTCCGTGGCAATAAAGTTCAGCCAC